>Ga0157375_10000020_pt1 | contig 251840 bp, 211 predicted proteins | sample M35metaG_FD_115311 | JGI IMG/M metagenome (GOLD analysis project Ga0157375, IMG submission 115311) | Miscanthus rhizosphere microbial communities from Kellogg Biological Station, Michigan, USA - M3-5 metaG | ecosystem: Host-associated > Plants > Roots > Rhizosphere > Soil | place: USA...
CGAAGCGCACATGGACGAGGTAAGCATCTCGACGTCGTCGGGCGGCGGAACCACCATCCATATGGTCAAATACGAGAAGAAAGAATCATGACTGAGGAACTGAAAGTCGCGGTCGACCGCAAGCCGAACGGTGCGGTGCTCTACACGAAGGGCTACATCAACAACGTCGGCGGCGAAGAGATCGCCAACCGGGCCTACGAGTTGATGGATGCCGACGTGCGCACGCTCCTGCTCAACCTGCGCGAAACGAAAATCGTCAACTCCATCGGCATCAGCATCCTCATCGAGATCATCGAGAAGATGATCGACAAAGGCGGCACCATCGCCTTCTGCTGCCTCACACCGGTCATCCACAAAACCTTCCAGATCATGGGGCTGGCCAACTACGCCCGGATCTTCGACAACGAAGAGGCGGCCATGACGGAACTGGGGTTGTGAGGTAGTGCGGTCTCGCGGTTACGCGGTCTCGCAGTGATTACCGCGCAACCTCGCGACCGCGTAACCCCGCGACCGCGCCCCGCAACTGCTATCCTTCCACCCTCCTCATGTCACCCCTCGCTCACCACTTCGCGGAGTTGCTGCACGACCTGCAACAGCTCGAGCGGGCATCGCTCGCGTCGCATGGGACGCTGATCTTCGACGCCTTCAACAAGCACACGCCGTTCGACGTCGGCGCGGTCTACGTGCGCGACGGCCGCGGATCGGAGATGCGGCTGGCGGCGAAGTCGAATCAGTGCGCCGCGCCGGATGTCCTCGATGATGCCGAAGCCGAGTTGCCGCTCGATCCTGCTCCGCGCCACGTGATTCCGATGCGCACCGCGCGCGATCACTTCGGCGTGGTGACCCTGGCGGGCGACGAGGCCTCGGACGAAGACCTGCAGATGCTCAATGCCGCCGGCTCGTACGCGGCGTCGCTGATCAGCAATCATCGTCTCTCCCTCGAGATGCGTGAAGGCGACTTCCAGCTCAAGTACCGCCTGTGGGGACTGGAGTCGCTCTACGACATCGGCCTCTCCATCGCCGGTACGCTGAACATCGATGCGCTCGCGGACGAGATCCTCTTCCGCATGATCTCGCTCATCAACGCCCGCCGCGCGGCCCTGTTTCTTCGCGACGGCGATAAGTTTCGCGTCTACCGCTCATTCGGCGATACGCGCTCCGATTTTCTCGACGACGAGATTACCGACCGCGTCGTCGCCGCCGGGGAGGCGCTCACCTTCGAAGACGCTTCGGAGTGCATTTTCCCCGGCTGCATCGCCACGGTGGCCGTTCCGATCAAAGGCAACAACGCCGTGATCGGCGTCCTCGCCGCCGGCGACCGCGAGACACGCGAAGGGGACGTCGGCGCCTTCGAAGCGAACGAGTTGCGGCTGCTCTCGCTCTTCGCCAACCAGGTCGCCATCGCCCTCGAGAATGCCCGGCTGCACAAAGAGGCGCTGGAAAAGCAGGCCATGCAGCGGGAGCTCGACCTCGCCGCCACGATCCAGAGCGACATTCTGCCGAAGTCGATTCCGGTCGTCGAAGGGATCGACCTGGCGGCGCTCTCCAGGCCGGCCAAACAGGTCGGCGGCGACTACCACGCCTTTTTCCAGCGCGAGGGAACGCTCACCGCGATCGTGGCCGACGTTTCGGGCAAGTCGATGCCGGCGGCGTTGCTGGTCTCGGCCTTTCACGCCGCCGTGCAGCTGCTTTTCGCCGAAGGGCGCGAGCTCGGGGATATCGCCACGGAGCTCAATCGGCACATCCACAGCTGGTCGGCCGAGAACAAGTTCATCACCATGATCGTCGCCACCATCGATCCCGAGGCGGAGACGATCCAGTTCATCAACGCCGGCCACAATCCCTGCTACGTCATCACCGGCGATCGCATCGAGCTGCTCCGGTCCCACGGCCTTCCCATCGGAATCCTCGGCTCGTCGAAGTACATGACCCAGACCCGCCCGTTTCCCGCCGGCTCGACGGTCGTGCTCTATAGCGACGGCATCTGCGAAGCCGAAAACGCCGCTGGCGACGAATGGGGCAACGAAGCCTTCGAGCAGCTACTGGCCCGCCACGCCGACTCCTCAGCCGGCGCCGTCCGCGACGCCATCGCCGAAGCGGTCGACGCTTTCGTCGCCGACGCCCCGCAGAAGGATGACGAGACGCTGGTGGTAGCGCGCACGGCAACAGCGTAGCGCCGGCGACCCGCCGGCTGGACCGCCGCCGGCTCGGCGGCGTTCCTCGCAGACTGCCAGCGGGCCGCTGGCGGTCCAGCCGTCGAGCCGGCGGCGCTACGCTTACCGCCCCTCGAACTTCGCTGCCCGCTTCTCGAAGAACGCCGCCATCCCTTCGCCGGCGTCGCTGGAGAGAAACGCGCGGACCTGGTGCTCGCTCTCGAGCTCGACCTGCGCGCGCAGCGCGTTCGTCCGCGACGCCGCAAGCGCTCGTTTGATGTCCGCGATTGCCAGTGGCGGCCCTTGCGCGATCGCGCGTGCGAGGGTCATCGTCTGCGCCGGCAATTCTTCCAAAGGGACGACACGGTCGATCATCCCGATCGACAGCGCCTCCGCGGAGTCCACCATCCTCCCCGTCGTCAGAAGCTCGAATGCGCGGCTTGGGCCGGCCAGGCGAGGAAGGAACCAGGTGCCGCCCCAGTCGGGATGGATGCCGATGCGGACGAAGGTCTCGCCCAGCGTTGCCGTCTCCGAGGCGATGCGATAGTCGCAGGCCAGCGCCAGATTGCAGCCTGCACCGGCCGCGATGCCATTCACCGAGGCGATGACCGGCTTGGCCATCTCCACGATCGTGGTGACCACGTCGCGGCCGGCGTCCAGCAGCTTGCGGAAGGCGTCGACATTGCCGGCTTTCTGCAAGCCTGACATGTACTCGACATCCCCTCCCGCGCAGAAGGCTCGACCGGCGCCGGTGATTACCACGACGCGGCAATCCGCATCCTCCGCGGCGGCGCGCAACGCCGCCAGCAGATCCTCCCGCATCGTTCCGCTGAACGCATTCAGCTTTTCGGGGCGGTCGAGGGTGATGGTGGTGATGTGATCGGTGGTTTCGGTGCGGATCATGGTTGGGAACTCTATCCTGACGGGACGCTGCGCGTCGGTCAGGATAGAGTTAGAAGCACATGAAGCGTCTCCTCACCTGGCTTCTCTACGCCACGATCCCCATCGCCATCGCGCTGCAGTTCGCGCATGCGAATCTGGTTTGGGAGTTTGTCTTTGCCTGCGCGGCGGTGCTGCCGCTGGCGGCGTGGATCGGATCCAGCACGGAGCAGCTCGCGCATCGGATGGGGTCGACGTACGGCGCGCTCTTCAACGCCACCTTCGGCAACTTCGCGGAGATGGTCATCGCCATCCTCGCCATCCGAGCCGGGCTGCCGGGCGTGGTGCGGGCCTCCTTCGCCGGATCGATCGTCGGCAACCTTCTTTTCGTGGCCGGACTCTCGATGCTGATCGGCGGCTGGAAGCATCCCACGCTCAAGTTCAATGCCCTGGCCGCCGAGTCGCAGGCCGGGCAGCTCATCCTCGCCGTGGCGGCGTTTCTCGTGCCGGCGCTCTTCTTTCGTTCCGCGCAATCGGCGCATCAGCCGCAGCTCATTCATCAGGTATCGATCGGCACGGCCGTCATCCTGATCATCGTCTACATCCTCGGGTTGTTCTTTTCGTTCAAGACCCACAAAGACAGGCTGGCCGCCGTCATCGAAGCGCCGGAGATGGCGGAAGAAGATGCCTGGAGCGTCAAGCGCGCCGTCGGTCTCCTGCTTTTCGCCAGTGTGCTGATGAGCATCGTCGCCGAGGGGCTCGTCGAGGCGGTGGGAGCGGCGGGGAAGGCGTGGGGGATGAACGAAGTCTTCCTCGGCTTCGTCGTTCTGGCGATCGTCGGCAATGCCGCAGAGCATTCGACCGCGGTGTTGCTGGCGGCGCGCAACCAGATGGATACGGCGCTCAACATCTCCATGCAGTCGAGCGTGCAGATCGCCCTCTTCGTCACGCCGCTGCTGGTCTTTCTCTCGTATCCGCTCGGCCATCCGCTCGATCTGCTTTTCTCGCCGTTCGAGATGCTCGCGGTCGGCCTCTGCGTGGCCATCTTTTCCTACCTGGTCATGGATGGGGAGACCAACTGGTACGAAGGCATTCAACTGCTGGCCGTCTACGCAATCATCGCCGTGGCGCTCTACTTCCTGCCTGTCGCGCCGCAGCCCGCGCATTGACGCCGCCCGGCAATCCCCGCGATTTTGGGTTAAACGTCACACAGCCGCGCTCGTTTCAACATAGGATTGCCGGCCGTGAAAGCATCGCAAAACGTCCGGCCGTACTTTTTTGAAATTTTCACGACGCTCAATTTCCTGCTGCTGCTGTTTGCACTGCGCGGCATGGCCACCATGCCTCTGCGGACGCTCGATTCGCTGCCGGTCTCCATCGCCGTCGGGTTCATTCTCCAGGCACTCATCGGCGGCGTCATCCGCCTCGCCTTCGCAGCCCGTCGCGGCAACGCCCGGGAGTTGCTGGGCATCTATCGATCGAAGCTCTGGATCATCGATACCTTTCGGCTGGCCCTCTTCAGCGGCCTCTGGGCTCACACCTACAGCTGGATCAAGCTGGCCACGCCGATGCTCCATCCGCGGCTCTTCGATCCGCAGCTCTGGAACCTCGACCAGATTCTCTGCTTCGGTTACTCGCCGAGTTTTTTTCTTCTGACCCTCTTTTCGGAGCCCCAGGTCCTGCAGGTCATCGACTGGATCTACGCCATCGGCTTTCTCGCCAGCGTCAACGTGATCGGGACCTACTTCGCCTCGCTGCCCGACCATCGCGTGCGCGTCGCCTTCATGAACGCGAACGCGCTGCTGTGGCTGATCGGCGCCTGGCTTTACGTGGCCGTGCCGTCGCTCGGTCCCGCCTATCGTTTCCCCGAGGTCTGGCTGCCGATGGCCAGACTCCTCGAGCGGACGCAGCACTTTCAGCGATTGCTGATGTCGAACTACCGAGCCCTCCTGTCAGCGCCGCAGAAGGAACCGCAGGCGATCAACATCCTCTTCGGCGTGGCGGCCTTCCCCAGTCTTCACGTCGCCTTTCAGGTGCTGGCGTTTCTCTGGATGCGCCGCCTGACGAAGTGGGGCGGGATCGTCTTCGGCTCGTTCGCCATCTTCATCTTCATCGGATCGATCGTCACCGGCTGGCACTACCTCATCGACGGCATCGCCGGTGCCGCGCTGGCGTGGATGTGCTACGCCGCCTCGCAGCGCGTTCCCGCAATACGCGCCTGATTCCCGGCGTTTTCCTCGCCGTGCCCACGACATCAGAAAGACAGACAGCGCTCGGTGAAGTCCTGGCCATGAGGACGGCCGAAGGCGCGCCGGAGCTGTACGACAAACTCGAGAACAAGGCGGTGCGCTGCTACTCGTGCGGCCATCGCTGCAAGATCCTCAACGGCCTCAACGGCATCTGCAAAGTCCGCTACAACGAAGACGGCGTGTTGCGCGTCCCGCGCGGATATGCCGCCGCGCTGCAGGTCGATCCCATCGAGAAGAAACCGTTCTTCCACGCCTATCCCGGCGCGCTGGCGCTCTCGTTCGGCATGCTCGGATGCGACTACCACTGCGGCTACTGTCAGAACTGGGTCACCTCGCAGGCGTTGCGCGATCCCGTCGCCGGCGCCTCTCCGATCGACATCGAGCCGGCCGAGCTCGTGAAACTGGCCAAACGCCATGGCGCGAAAGTGATCACCTCCACCTACAACGAGCCGCTCATCACCTCGGAATGGGCCGTCGAGATTTTCAAGGAAGCGAAGCGCGCGGGTCTGGTCTGCTCCTACGTCTCCAACGGCAACGGAACGGAGCAGGTGCTCGACTACATCGCCCCCTACGTCGATCTCTACAAGGTCGACCTGAAAGGCTTCTCCGACGCTCACTACCGCGACCTCGGCGGCACGTTGCAGCCGGTGCTCGATACGATCAAAGGTTTGAAGCAACGCGGCATCTGGGTCGAGATCGTGACCCTGGTCGTTCCCGGCTTCAACGATTCCGATGAGGAGCTGACGAAGATCGCCGAGTTCCTGGCCGGCGTCGATCGCGATATCCCGTGGCACATCACCGCGTTTCACCAGGACTACAAGATGACCGGCAACGCCAACACCTCGGCGCGGCAACTCCTGCGCGGCTACGAGATCGGCCGGCGTGCGGGACTGCGCTTCATCTATCCCGGCAACATCCCCGGCGCGGTCGGCGATCTGGAGAGCACGCATTGCCCGTCGTGCGACGCCGTCGTCATCGGCCGCGTCGGTTTCCGCGTCACTTCGTATCGATTGAACGACGGTCACTGCCCCGATTGCGGCACGCGCGTTCCCGGAGTCTGGGACGGCGATGCCGCCGTCGGCGGAAGCGGAGTTCCGCGACCGGTGTGGCTCGCATGAAACGAATTCTCGCCGTCGCCCTTGGGGCAGCGTTCATCGCCTCGTTGCTTGCCGCCCAAACGACGGCCCCCGCGAAGCCGGCGAGCATCGGCTGGATCGGCACGATGATGACGTCGCACGACAGCCTGCTGTTCGTGAAGGTCCGCAACGACATTCCTGCCGGCGCGGAGCCGGCAAAGTATCCGAACGTGATCCAGATGCACTGGAAGTACGTCCCCGACGGCAAGGGATTGCCAACGGATCGCGAGCTCTCCCGGATGGAAAAGCTGGAAGCCGATCTCGATCCGATCCAGGGCGACCGCGCCGGTTATCTGATGATGATCGTCACCGGCAACGGCGAGCGGATCTGGCTCTGGTACGTCGCCGATCCGAAAGCGTTCGGCGCCGAGTTGAATCGTCTCATCCCGAACCATCCATACCCGATCACCCTGAACGCCACCGGCCAGGAAACGGATTGGACGACGTACCGGGCCATGAGGGTGAAGGTCAAGTAGGTAGGACACGTAGGCCGGACTCTCAGTCCGACCTTCCTCCCGTTGGACTGGAGAGTCCGACCTACGTGAGCTAGAGTGCGCCGCTGATGAACGAAACCTTTATCGAAGTCCTCCGTGTTGCCGATGTTCCGGTCGGCCGCATCCGGGCGGTGAAGATCGACGACCGGAGCGTGGCCATCTCGCACACGGCCAGCGGGTTCTTCGCCACCGACAACACCTGCCCCCATCGCGGCGGGCCGCTGGCGGAGGGGGATCTGATCGGGGATGAGATCGTCTGTCCGTGGCATCTGTGGGGATTCGACGTCCGCAGCGGACTCTGTCCCGGAAATGCCGAATTCGCAATCGCCACGCACGAAGTGAAGATCGAAAGCGATCGCATCCTCGTCAAACTCTCGCCGGTGCGCGAAACGTCGGGCGCACTGTGAATCCGAAACCGCTCCGCCACGTCGATGTCTTTTCGAGCGCCGGCAAGCTCGAGGCGCTCTATCGCGACCTGCAGGATCCCGCGGCCGTGGCCGTGGTCTGCCACCCGCACCCCCTCGGCGGCGGCACCTTGCACAACAAGGTCGTCTTCCGCGCCGCCCGCGGACTGGAAGCGGCCAACGTGGCCACGCTCCGCTTCAACTTCCGCGGTACCGGCAATAGCGCCGGGCATCATGAAGAAGGGGAAGGGGAGCAGGGCGACGTCGTCGCCGCCATCGACTGGCTGATCAAAAAGCATCCCGGCAAGAAGGTCATCGCCGGCGGCTTCTCCTTCGGCGCCTGGGTGGCCTCGCGCGCGGCCTGCGAGATCGCCGCGGTCGATGCGCTCTTCCTGATCGGCACGCCGGTCAACAAATACGACTTCGGCTATCTCCGATCGTGCGAGAAACCGATGCTCATCCTGCACGGCACGCAGGACGAGTTCGGCGAGGTGAACAAAGTGGAGACGCTCGGCCAGCAGATCCGCAACGCCGAGACCATGATCATCACCGGCGCCGATCACTTCTTCACCAAGCAACTCGATTCCGTCGAAGAGACGCTGCGCATCTGGGCCACCGGGATCATCGAGGGATAACTTACAATTTCGGCATGCGATACGTCCGTGCCGAAGACCGTCCCCCCAACGGCGACGCGCCGCCGGGCGGCCGCGTCGATCCCTCGCCGATGCTCGGCACCTGGTTCGCCACCGACAAGCAGTCCGCCGGCGTGGTGAAGCTGGAACTGGCCGAGCGCGACGGCGCCTTCGTCGTACGTGCATTCGGCGCCGGGAGTCCGGAACCGGTCGACTGGGGCGAAGTGCCGGCGGTCGCCTATGCCAAGAGCGTGGTGTCGGACGAAGGGATGGCCGTCAGCGCCACGTTCGATTTCGGATTCCTGGAGAGCCTCCTGGCCGCGTACAGCAAGGGCGGCATCCTCGTGCTCGACACCTTCAACACCTTCAAGGACGGCAGCGGACGTTCCGCGTATTTCAGCCGCGAGTTCTTCCACCGGTGATCGCCCGCCTGAGCGACCGCGCCTCCGATCGCACCGCTCCGATCGATTCTTCCCCGCTCCTCGGCCAGTGGCTCAACTACGACGTCACCAGCCGCAACATCTGCCAGCTGACGCTCATCCAACGCGGCGATGCGGTCATCCTCCGCATCACCGGCGTTCCTGACGTCGACTGGGGCGAAACGCCCGCCTCCCCATTCGCGCTGACGGTTTCCGGCGGAGACGCGGTGGCCTTCAAAGCCGCGTACGATTTCGAATTCCTCCGCGTTGCCGTTCTCGCCTACCTCAACAAGCGCCTCCTGGTCGTCGACGCCTACAGCACGTTTCACGATGGGAGCGGGCGATCGAGCTACTTCGCGCGGGATCACTTTTACTTGAGGTGAGGCGGCGGCCGCCCCGGGAAGGAGCAGAGCGCTGCGACGAATCGCTTCTGCACCGAAGCTTGCGGAAGCACAGACAAGAGTGTCTGTGCCACATTGACCCTGCCACAAGGCCGTGATGCGCAAGAAGCAGGACCGATGTGGCACAGACACTCTTGTCTGTGCTGTCAGCTTCGGGACCGTTGAGAAGTTCAACGCTCCGCCTCCCGATTTACTCACAAGCTCTGAGGGTAACGAAGCAGGTAACGTGGGTCGGACTCTCCAGTCCGACTCGCGCGGGACGGTCGGACTGGAGAGTACGATCTACGTCTCATACGCGACGAGTTTCCCGGTTTGAACGACGCGATCGACCGATTCACGGTGCACGCGCTCGTCCGAAATCTGCCGGTCACGCTCATCAATCACGCCACCGGTCCCCACTCGTTCGATCTCTTCGACGACAGCGAAACCTCGCGGCAGGTCATCCAGCAGATCCTCGGTTTTCTGCGATTTCAGCTGGCGCTCCTCCCATCCACCGCGGCGATCCAGTTCCCATCTTCGAGTTGATGCGCGTCGACGTGATGCATCCCATTCGCGTTCCAGCCGCTGCCGCTGGCGGTGAAGAGGGGAGATGGCGAGATCTCCTCTTCGCGATAGGACGACATCGTCAGCTCGGTGATGCGAAATGCCCGCACGGCGGAACCGTACGAAGGCTGCCCAACCTGCGCGAACCGAATCGGCGCGCCGTCGTGAATGATGACGCGGCCGGCGGGACGGGCGCACGTATCGTCAGCCACGATCGGACTGGAGGGATGTTCGCGGTAGTTGCCGGTCAAAGACTCTGAAAAAAAGAGCCGCAGGAGCTTTGGCGCGACGTAAACGAACAACCACCACCGCCCCTGGAAACGGAACAAGGTCGGATCGGCCCCTTCGATCGAGACCAGATCCCTCTCATGTGTCCACGTGCCCGGAAACGACGCGCATTGATAGAGCCGCACCCCCTTCGCATTCTCCGGAGTCATGTACGTCTCACCCTCCCATTCGAAGACGTGCGGGTAGGAGAGATGAAACGGCTCGCGCAGGACTACGCCGCCGTAACGCCAGTGGATGGCATCCTCACTCTCGGCGTACGCGATCACACCGCCGCGATGATTTCCGCGCGGGATCACTTCGAAGAAAAGAAACCAGCGGCCATTGCGGCGGATCAGGAAGGGATCGGCCACCGACGCCGCATCGACGCCGGTCACATCGCGTCCCGTGATCACCACTCCCGTCGGCGCAAGCGCCAGCGGCGACGCGCCGCGGTAGATGGCGATCGACCAGACGTCGGGCATCGGGCAACCTTGCCAGAGATGTGTCCCTATGGCAAAGTCGAGCCTCATCGTGCAGCCGAATTCGGGACCGATCCGCCTCGTCTACGTCGTCTGGCTGGAGACGCGCTGGCCGCTGATGGAATCGGTCTGCCGCGGCAGCGACCGGACGCGCTTCGACCTCTCCTTCGTCCTGCTGAATCGCGCCACGCCGCCGCTCGCGCCGGTCCTCGACGAGCTCGGCATCCCCTGGATTCACGTCCCCTTCCGGCGCCGCTCCGACGTCCCGCGGGCGATGCGGGTCATCTGGAAGCACTGCCGCGATGTGAATCCCGGCATCATCCACACGCACTTCATGAACGCCTGCCTGGCCGGCCTCACCGCGGCGGCGCTGCGCGGCGTGCCGGTGCGCGTTCACACGCGGCATCACGCCGGGCCGGTTTCGTGGAAGTACCGCCGTCCGTGGCAGGAGCTCTACGACTTCTACAACAACGCCCTCTCCACGACGATCATCGCCCCGAGCGGCGCCGTGCGCACCGCGCTGACCGGCCGCAACCGCGTACGCGAAGAGAAGGTGACCGTGCTCCATCACGGCTTCGACATCGATGCCTTCGATGCCGTCAGCGACGATCGCGTGCGCACGTTGCGCGAGCGCTACGGCATCGGCGACGCCCATCCGGTCATCGGAATCCTGGCGCGCTACGTGGCCATCAAGGGCATCCAGTACGCATTGCCGGCGTTCGAGCGATTGCTGGAGTCGTATCCCGACGCGCTGCTTCTCATCGCTCCCGCGCGCGGCCCCTACCAGGCCGAGCTCGCGCCGCTGCTCGCGCGCATCCCCAAACGCAATCTTCGTGAGATCCCGTTCGAAGATGACGTCCATGCGCTCTACAAGCTTCTCGACGTCGTCGTTCACGTGCCGATCGGGCCGGCAGTCGAAGGGTTCGGCCAGGTCTACATCGAGACCATGGCCGCGGGCGTTCCCTCCGTGATCACGCGCACCGGCATCGCCGTCGATCTGGCTCGCGATCGCGAGAACGCCGTCGTCGTGCCGTACTGCGACAGCGACGCCATCTACCGCGGCATCCGTGACGTGCTCGAAGACGGTGTCTTGCGCGAGACGATCATCCGCACCGGCCTCCGCGATGCTCGCGGCTTCACCGCACGAGCGATGATCGACGGACTGGAATCGATCTACGAATCGGCATTGCAGAAAGCCACGCTCACAGCGACAACGGAGGAGAGATATGCCGCACACGGATGATGCCGCGCAGCTCGCCGCTGAAGTCCGCGATCGTTTGCCCAACGAAGGCTACCTGCACATCGCGCGCACACTCGATCAGGAAGTCTTCACGAACGCCGCGAAGCTGTTGGGGTCGATTGAGCTGCGAACCGACATCCGCGTCGATTCCGAGGCTGACGATGCGTTGCGCCGCGCGCGCGATCCGCAATACGCCGACCGCCCCTCGGTCTATCGCGCGGATGGTTTGTCGTACCACACCGACAGTCCCGTCATCGACATGCTGGCCTGGTATTGCGTCGCGCAGGACGACGTCGACGGCACCTCGGCGCTCATCGACACAGGCGACGTCGCGCAGCATTTCACTGCCGAGGATCTCGAGGTGATGTCCCGCATCCGCATCCGCGCCATGATGCGCGACGCCGAAAATCGCGAGATCGTCCGCCAGTTCCCGCTCTTCGCCAACGGCAAGATCTACTACGCCCCCTGGCTCCTCTGCGAAGACCTCGGCGAAAAAGAGCGCGAAGTCGCGGCTCGTTTCGCCGATTACGTCGCGGCGAAAGAGCCAATTCGCATCCGACTCAAACCCGGCGAGATGCTCGTCGTCGACAACCACCGCATCCTGCACGGAAGAAGCTCGATCCCGCCGGATAGCAGGCGGCATCTGGTGCGGCTGTACATCAAATTGTCATCCTGAGGCCGGCGAAGCGCGGCCGAAGGATCTCCAGTGGCAGGCGCAGAAACCGTAGTTTGAGATCCTTCGCTCGACGCTCAGGATGACAAATTGGCTGGATTCTCTTCACTTTTTCAAGATGACAAGGCCGTTCGCAAGAACCGCAGCCCCAGAATCGTCCGCGTCCCGTGCCACGTGAACAGATGTCCCGGAAACGGACCGATCACGCGCGGTCCCTCGATTTCAGCCGCGTCGGCAGTCGTAAACAGATACGGCTCGTCCGGCAGAAAAACGATGTCGGGCCTGTGCGACAGCACATCATCAAGCGCAAGTGACGGATAGCGTTCCCGATCCCGCAGCACGTTCCGCCCTCCGATCGACTCGACCAGATTCGAAACGTAGGTATCGCCGCCGCACCACATCCACGGCTTCTTCCAGATCGGAACAGCGAAGGTGAATGAACGAACGCCCGCGCGCTCTTCGGCGAGCAATGCGTTCAGTTCGCATGCTTTCTCCACGCGTTGATGAATCGTTCCGAGTGTGGTGATCAGCTCCGCAACGTCGGCGACCGTCTTCGGCTCCGTCACGAACACCGGCGCAAATGCCTCGATCTGTTTCGCATGCCGCTCCAGGTTTTCCTCGAGGTTCATGTAGACGAGATCAGGCACCAGCGCGCGGATCACGTCGATGTGCGGGTTCTTCGTCCCGCCGGCGCGCGGCAGATCCAATCCCTCGGGGAAGATGCAGAAGTCGGTGATGCCGGCGACCGCGTTTCCGGCGCCGAGGTCGAAGAGAGTCTCGGTGAGCGACGGCACGAGCGATACCACGCGGGTGGGTGGCGTGGGGAAGTCGAAGGTGCGGCCGAGAAGATCCTTCATCACCGCAACGTGATCGTCGCTTTCCGCCCACCGCGCCCGAACGTTTCGCCGAAGAAATCTCCCTTCGTCCAGCTCGGCCGAGCCGGCGCGTTTGCCACCGCCTTCACCAGCCGCAGATTTGTCTCCGCGTAGCGCGCACCGGAAGCGAAATCGAACTTCTGCGAGAGATCGTCTTGCGGCGAGTGGTAAATCGTGCGCAGCCAGTCGCGCGTCAGCTTCGCGCCGTCGATCGATGGATCGGTGCTCTTGTTGCCCGGCTTGAGATGGATGGCGGGGATGCCCGCCTTCACAAACGAGTATTGGTCGCTGCGAATGAATCGCACCTCCTCGGGGTACGGATCGGGACTGACGTCGAACCCGGATGCGCGCGCCGCAGTGTCCGCCATCGCGCCGAGCGATGTGTGCTCGCCGCCGAGCGGCACCACGTCGCCGACCGGATAGATCATCAGGAACATGTCCATGTTGATGTCCGCCACGAGCTGGCGCGCCGGCACTGGCGGGAAGTGGACGAAGTACTCGGAGCCCTGCTCGCCCTTCTCCTCGCCGGTCAGCGCAATGAAGAGGATGGAGCGCTTCGGCCGCGGTCCGGCGGCGAGACCGCGCGCGATCTCGATCAGGCAGGCGACGCCGGATGCGTTGTCGTACGCGCCGTTGTACAAGCCGTCGCTGCCGTCGGCGTGGGGATGATTGCCGAGGTGATCGAGGTGCGCGGAGACGACGACGTACTCCTCGCGCAGTTTCGCATCGCTGCCCGGCAGGATGCCGATCACGTTCTTGCTGGTCATCTGCGAGAAGCGCGTGACCGTCTTGACCGATGCGGTTCCGTTGAGCGCGAACGAATGGGCGACGCCGTTTTCCGCATCGGCGAGAACGCGATCGAGCGGCATGGCGGCACCGGTGAAGAGCATCTCCGCGGTTTTGCCGCTGAGCGATGCCGCGCCCTTCAGCGCGTCGATGACATCCACCGGTCTGCCGGCGGCATCGAGATAGGTCATCGGCACGATGCCGCTCTGCCGCGCGCGTTTCTCGAACGGAGTGCGCGCCTCGTCGGTGGTGGTCGGGATGGTGAGGATGCCCACCGCGCCGTGTGCCGCGGCGTTGTGCCGCTTCACCTCGGCCGAGGAGTAGTAGGCGCGCTGATCGGACGGAAACGGCTTCGGCGCGCCGCTGAGCATGATCACGATCTTTCCGTGCGCGTCGATGCCGGCGTAGTCGTCGTGATGAAGCTCGGGCGCGGTGACGCCGAAGCCGGCCATCACCAGCGGCGCATCGATCGACACATCGTTCCGCGCAAAATCGGGCCGCAGCAGAAAGTCCTTGCGGATGACCAGCGTCTGCCCGTTGATGGCCAGCGACGAGTGCTCTTCATCGAGCGTCGCCGCCCGGAGCGCGAAGTGCTGGAACCAATCGTCGCGAACCGGCTGCAGTCCGATGGCCTCGAACTGCGCGCGAACGTACTCCGCCGCGACGTCGAATCCGCGCATCCCGGTCTCGCGCCCCTCGAGCACGTCGCTGGCGAGAAAATGGATGTGGGAGGCGATGGCGGCCGGAGTGACCTGCGTCGAATGTGGCGCCGACACTCTTGTCTGTGCTCCTGACATCGCGGCGATTAGAACCATCGGAATCATTCGTCGAAGCATGGCCGCGAATATTAGCGTTATCCTTCGCCCGCTTTGGCCGCTCCTTCCGTACTCCTTCGCTGGTGGCTCGTCGTCATCGTCATCGCGCTCTCCATTCACCTGGGCGGGTTTCCGTTGCTCGATCCCGACGAAGGGCGCAATGCCGAGGTGGGGCGGGAGATGGCGGCGACGAACGACTACGTGATGCCGCGCCTCGACGGTCTGCCGTATCTCGACAAGCCGATCGTCTACTTCGCCACCGAGGCCGCGGTGATGGAGGTCCTCGGGCCGACCGAGGTGGCCGCACGGCTGCCGGCGTTCCTCTTCACGATCGCCGGCGCGGCCTTTCTCTGGTGGTTCGCGAAACGCGTTTGGGGCGGCGAAGAAGCGATCATCGCCGCCATCGTCTTTCTGGCGACGCCGCTCGCCGTCGCGTTTTCACGGACAGTGATTTTTGATAGCGCACTGGCGCTGTTCATCACCATGGCCACGGCATTTTTTTATCTCGCCTGCGAGGACGAGAGCGGGGCAGGGAAGTGGTCCTCCCTAGCCTGGCTGGCCATCGGCCTCGGCGTAATCACCAAAGGCCCGGTGGCGATCGCGTTGCCGCTGCTCGTGGCCATCGTCTACGCCATCTGGCGCAAGCGCTTTCGCGCGCTCTGGTCGTGGGGCGGGTTGGCGCTCTTCGTTCTGGCCATTGCGCCGTGGGTTTGGGCGATCTCGCGCGCCATCCCCGATTTTCTGCACTACGTCGTAGTCACCGAAACGGCGCAGCGCCTGGCGACGAAAGCGCTCAAGCGCACCGGCCCTCCGTGGTACTTCATCCCGTATCTGATCGGCGGCGCCCTGCCGTGGTCGATCGTGCTGATCGGAAGTCCTCGCGCCATCGACCGCCGCGACCGATCGACGGTCTATCTGCTGCTGTGGATCGCCATTCCGTTCCTGTTCTTCTCGATCTCGCAGTCGAAGAGGCCGCAGTACATCCTGCCGCTGATGGCGCCGGTCGCGCTGCTCGTCGCGCACATCTGGAACGGGGCCCGCAGCGGCTTGCGCGCGGCCGGCGTCGTGCTGCTCGCGTTTGGACTCGCGCTCGTGATCGCGCCGTCGTTTCTGCACCTGCGTGCCGAGTACGGCGACGCCGCCCGGCTTTCGGCGATTGCGATCGGCATCGGATTCCTGATCGGCGGTACGTCCGCATTCATCAAGCGACGCGACCTCGCGTTGATCGTGCTGACCATCCCGGTGATCGCCATCCCGCTGGCGGCCAACCCGATGATGCGAGCCATCGGTCTGCGGCGTTCCGAGGCCGCGCTGATGGATCAGATCCGGCCGATGGTGACGCCGCAAACCGAGATCGTCGGCGTGGAGGCGTTCACCGGCTCGATGACGTTCTACCTCCAGCGGCCGATCGTGGTCGTGACTCCCGATGCCGAAGAGTTCACCAGCAACTATCTGATCCGTCACTACGCCAGCTTCGCGGGCGGTGCGTCGATCAAGCCGATGAGCTGGCTCGATGCGGCGCTGCGCGACGGGAGCACGCCGCGGATCTTCATCGTCCGCGCAAGCGACGCCGCGCATCGTGCGCAGCTCGAAGCGAATGGACTTCGCGTTGTGGCCACCGACGCGCGTTACGCGGCGTACCGGCGATAGACTCGCCAGCTGTGCCGAATCCTTGCGCAATTTACGACGAGCGCCTGACGAAGCATCGCGCGGAATCCGCGGCGCTTCGGTCGCGCGAGCGCGTTTTGTCGCTCTCGCGCATCGCGCTCTTCATCGCAGCCGTCGTCATCGCCATCGTTCACTTCAGCGCCTGGGTCGCAATCCCGATCATCGGCTTCGTTGCATTGGTAATCGCGCACGATCGCGTGATCCGTCGCCGCCGGCGTGCTGACGCCGCCGCGCGCTTCTTCGAGCGCGGCATCGAGCGGCTGAGCGGGGAGTGGCAGGGGAAAGGGTTCGACGGCAGAACCTTCGCCGAGGAGCACCATCTCTTCGCCGCCGACCTCGATCTGTTCGGGAAGGGCTCGCTCTACGAGCTGCTCTGCATTGCTGCCACCGCCGCGGGGCGCTCCACGCTGGCGCGCTGGCTGCTGCATCCCGGCGACGTCACCGCCGCGCAGGTGCGCGAGCGGCAGGCCGCGGTCGAAGAGCTTCGCCACCGAATCGATCTGCGCGAGGAGATCTTCGTCGTTGCCGCCGAGGTGGCCAGCGAGGTGGAGGAAGCAAAGCTCGATGAGTGGTCGCGGGGTGTCGCGGTTCTCGGAACGGGAGAGCGCGTCGCGGCGATGGTGATCACGGCAATGACTGCCGTCGCCGCCATCATCGGCATCCCATCGCTCGTCTCGCGATTCGTCAACGCCACCAATCCCGGGACCATGGCGCCGCACTCGCCGTGGTTGTCGTTGCCGCTGCTGGTGATGATCATCGTGGTCGGCCTGTTCGCCCGAGGCTTGGCGTCGCGCGTGGCCGCCATCGTCGGCGCGGTCGAGCGGCGCGAGCCGGCGCTGGCGTTGCTGGCGGGACTGCTGGCCGTGCTCGAACGCCAGTCGTTCACGGCGCCGCGCCTCATCGCGCTCCGTTCGGCGCTGGACCGCAACGGCGTCCCCGCGTCGCACCAGATCGAGCGGCTGCGCAAGCTCGTGGCGCTGCTCGACGCGCGCCGCAATCAGTTCTTCGCCCCGTTTGCGCTTCTCCTGCTCTGGACGACCAACATCGCCTTCGCCATCGAGCGTTGGCGTACCGAGTCCGGCGCCGAGATCGGGAAATGGATCGACGCGATCGGCGAACTGGAAGCGCTCCTTTCGCTGAGCTCCTTCGCCTTCGAGCATCCTTCGTTCGCGATGCCCGAGGTGATCGATGGCGACGCCATCTTCGACGGTGATTCGGTCGGTCATCCGCTGATCCCCGACGATCGCCGCGTCGCCAACGACGTCCGCATCGGCGGCGAGCTGCGGCTGCTCATCGTCAGCGGCTCGAACATGTCCGGCAAGAGCACGCTGTTGCGCTCGATCGGAATCAACACGCTCCTCGCCCTCACCGGCGCGCCGGTCTGCGCCGCGCGGCTGCGCGTGAGCCCGATGGCGGTGGGCGCTTCGATCAGCCTCAACGACTCGCTGCAGGAAGGGGCGTCCCGTTTTTACGCCGAGATTCTGCGCATCCGCGACATCCTCCGCACCCCGCCCCCGCTCCTCTTTCTCCTCGACGAAGTCCTCGGCGGCACCAACTCCCACGATCGCCGCATCGGTGCCGAGGCCATCATCCGCAGCCTGGTCGCCCGCGGCGCCATCGGCCTGCTGACGACGCACGATCTCGCCCTCGCCAAGATCGCGAACGAGCTTGCCCCGCGTGCTGCCAACGTCCACTTCGAAGACCACATAGAGAACGGCGAAGTGTTGTTCGATTACCGCATGCGGCCCGGTGTCGTTACGAAGAGCAACGCGTTGGAGCTGATGCGGGCGGTGGGGATCGAGGTGTGACGGGCGTTTCCTGAACGCTGCTTAATTCGTCATAGACTGAGCCAAACATTCAGGAGACTGCTTATGAGACGCCCGCTCATTGCGTCGCTGTTCGCGTTCGTTTGCTGTCTGTCGCTTCATGCCGCCGATGCGCCGAGCGTCGCCGCGCTTGCCGAGGCGTATGAGCATCCTTCTCTCGCCACCGCCGCGCGCGTTCAGGGACTCACCGTCGGGATCGGCAATATGACGTTCGAATTGACGTCGGGATCCGCGGCTGCGGTGACCGCAGGAAATCAGATTGTCGGGCTCTATTTCACCGGGAAGGGCAGCTACACGTATCAGAGCGCCGATCCGGTCGAGGCCCCTCTCGTCGTGTTCGAGTCGAAAAAAATCCTCGGCAAGGTTCCCGAAAAGCAGGGCGTCGTCCAGACCATCCGCGCGGAATTCACCGAGCTCTATCTCCTCATCGGCGGCATACCGGTTCCGGATCTGAAAGCGGGCGACGGAGGCTCGCTCGACGAGGCGTTCCGCAAGCATCAGGAACGATTCGGGCACGCGCGCATGGCGCCGTCGTCGCATCTGCTCATTCGGCAGCGTCTTGATAAGCCGGTCTCGCCGGTAGCCGTGGCGGAGATCGACGCCGCCGAAGCCGCGGTGTATGTCTACGACACCATTGAAGACAAATCCGAGTCCCTTATCGGCTTTACGCATCGGCGCGGAATGGCCGTCCGGGAGCTCGCCGACGCCTGGTTTCCGGCCACCGTCTCCGATCAGCCCATCGGCCGGAACCGGCGCTCGTTTGTCGAACCGGCCTATTTGCTGGCTGACCTGGACTACTCCCTGATTGCGGGCGATCACGACGATGCCCAGCTCTCGGTCACGGAAACGATTCAGCCGCGGACGGCTCCCCAGAGCGCCTACCGGTTCAACCTCTTTTCCAATGTCTGGGACACGAACGGCCGCTCGCGCGAATTTCATCTCCTTTCGGTGAAAGACGATGCTGGCCACGACCTGTCGTATCACTTTGCAAAGAACAGTCTGATCGTCGGCCTGCCGAAGAAAACCAATGAGCCGTTCAAGCTCCATTTCGAAATTGCCGGCGACTTTCTCTTCCATCCGCACGCCGACAGCTTCTGGGAGCTGGGTGTCGCCCCGTGGTTTCCGCAGCCCGATCTGAATGGCCAGTACTACACGGTTCATTCAGTCGTAAAGGTCAAGCAGCCATATACGGCCTTTGCGCCGGGCGAAACCATTGCCCGCACAAAGGAGGGCGATTACAACGTCGTCGAGAACCGGCTCGATAAACCGGTGCAGTTCGCCGTCGTACTGGCCGGAAAATATGGCGTTTCCGAGGAAAAACACGAAGACATCACCATTCGTGTGGCGTCGTATGCCGGCCAGAATGAACAGGCCATGAAGCAGTTGAGCAATCTCGCTTACAAGATGATCAAGTTCTATGAGCCGTGGCTCGGGCCCTTCCCGTTCAAGGAGTTCAACATCATCGAGATCCACGAATTGGGCTACGGCCAGGCGCCGCCGGTGACGATGTTCATCACGAAAGAAGCCTTCAACCCGATCTCCTCGCAGGAGAACCAGATTTTCTCCAAAGGGATCAATCACCGTTTCGCGCACGAGATCGCGCACCAGTACTGGGGTCACGTCGTGAAGATGGGGTCTCTTGAAGAACAGTGGATCACCGAGGCCTTTGCCGAGTATTCGTCGTCACTGGTCGTCAAGAAGCTCAAAGGGGAGTCGGCGTACGATTCGATGATCTCCACCTGGCGCGCCAACGCCAACGATGCCGCAAAGGTTGCGCCGATTTCGCTGGCCAACCGGATCAATATCCCCGACGATCCTCGCTCGAATTTTCTCGACCGGATCTATCTGATCTACGACAAGGGCGCGTACGTTCTGGCGGTGCTTCACAAGCAGGTGGGCGACGACAAGTTCCTGACCTTCATGCGCTCCGTTCAGGGGATCTTCGCCTGGAAGTTTCTGACCACGAGAGATATCGCCAAGGTGATGGAGAAAGTCGACGGCGGCAAAGACTACATGCCCTTCTTCGAGCGCTACTACTGGGGAACCGAGATGCCGGTGATGCCGAAGGGGTGAGGGATGTCGGGCAACTGCATCAACGACAGTGGCGTCACGCGTCTACCGCCGCCATGCTCGGATAGCGATCCCCCGCCGCCACCCCCTTCGGCGCAACCTCGTCGATCCTCGCCAACTCCTCGGGCGTCAGCTCGATATCGGCGGCGGCGATGTTCTCCTCGAGGTGTCCGGTGCTCTTACTGCCCGGGATCGGAACGATGTCATTGCCGCGCGAGAGCACCCAGGCGATGGCGAGTTGGGCGGGAGTCACGCCTTTGGAGCGAGCGATGTCTTCGATGCGGCGGACGAGGTCGAGATTGCGGTCGAAGTTCTCGCCCTGGAAACGGGGGGAGAGTCGCCGGTAGTCGGACGGTTCGAGGTCATCGATCGTTTGGAAGCGGCCGGAGAGGAAGCCGCGGCCGATGGGGGAGTAGGCCACGAACCCGATTCCCAGCTCGCGTACGGCCGGCAGAATCTCATCCTCGGGATCGCGGCTCCAGAGGGAGTATTCGGTCTGGAGCGCCGTGATCGGATGGACCGCGTGCGCGCGGCGGATGGTCTGCGGCGCCGCTTCGGACAGGCCGAGGTAGCGGACCTTGCCGGTGCGCACCAGATCGGCCATCGCGCCGACGGTTTCTTCGATCGGCGTGGTGCGATCGACGCGGTGCTGGTAATAGAGATCGATGTGATCGACACCGAGGCGCTTCAGCGACGCGTCGCAGGCCTGGCGGACGTAATCGGGCTTGCCGCTGATGCCGAGGAACGCGCCGTCGTCGCCGCGCATGTTGCCGAACTTCGTGGCCAGGACCACGTCATCGCGACGATCCCGGATGGCGCGGCCGACCAGCTCCTCGTTCTTGAACGGACCGTACATATCGGCCGTGTCGAGAAAATTGCAGCCGAGGTCGAGGGCGCGATGGATCGTGGCGATCGACTGCGCGTCATCGTGCGAGCCGTAGAACTCCGACATCCCCATGCAGCCGAGGCCGATGGCGGAGACGGAGAGAGAATTTCCTAACGTGCGTTTCCTCAACGGCGGCGACCTTGATTCCGCAGCGCTTCCTCGGCCGTCCGCTCATCGCCTTCCGCCTGGGCGGACTTACGGTCGAGATCGTTGTCCCAGCGGCGGCGGCTATCCTTCGCTTCGCGCTTCGCGGGACGTTCTTTCGGTTCTACCCGGGACATGGGAGCCTCCTGCGGCTCCAGCAGCAAAGGGAGTGCCGTCATTGAAAGGCAATCCAATCGCTCATGCCGGCTACGTGGCTCGATCGCTCGCTCCGCTGTTCCTGGACGTAGACGCGCAGCCGGATCGGATGCTTGAGCGAGGGCTGCTTGAGGATGCGTGCAAGGTCCTGGGTCATCGTGACCGTGCCGGTGGCGCTGTCGAGGAACTTCGGCGCGGCGCTGGGGATGCTGATGGTCTGGTTCGGCGTGGTGGTCTCGAAGACGATCTGCAGGTAGTACGTCGCCGGCCGGAAGTTGTGTACTTCGTAGTCGACGTCGGCCTTGAACGTCGTGGCGGTCGTCAGGTCCGTGTGCTCGGACGGCGCGATGTCGTGCACCATGACCGTTGCGGTAGGCACTGCCGGCGGCGCGTTGGGATCGGTCGTGAACAGCTCCCACGGCCCGGCCGCCGTGATCTGTAACTCCGTGGCCTCAGGGAAGAAGAGGTAGTGCACGACCCGCGGCGGATTAATGTAGAAGCTACCGGCCCGATAACGCGTGACGGAGTCTTTGTTCGCCACTGCGCCGAACCCGAGGTCGACGGCGCCGGAGAGGACGGTCACGCGTTCCTGCCGCGGATGCCAGTGCGCCGGAATCGCGGAACCGGCCGGGACGCGCACACGCATGGTGAACATCCCCTCGGCGCGCGGACTCCCTTCGAGAATGGCCATCTTCGATCCCGGCGGCAGCGTCGGCGGCCCATCGCCCCAGACGACGGCCTCGGGAGAGATGCCGATCGGCGCGTCGCTCTTCGGCGGCGTCTGTTGCGCGCTGACGATCGTGGCGACGAGGAGCGATGCGATGACGACGGTGCGCATGGGGCGAATCATAGCGTCCCTGTCATTCCGAGCCCGGCGGCGCCCCGGTAGGGGCAAAGCACGGCGCGGAATCCCCGGCCGATAGCCGACGCTCAAACGTCCGCCGGGTAACTATCGCCAGTTGTCCTCTGCGATCTTCCAAACTCCCTGTTCCTTGACCAGCTTTGCGACGCCGAAGACTTTGCTCCCTCCGCCGGTCACCGTTTTCCGGAGCTCGAGCGTGGTGCCGTCGGGATCGCGGACGCCGCCAACGACTTCGACCTTCCCTGCGGGCATGCTCTGCATGAAGGCCCACGATCCGAGGGCCGACTCGGTGAGCGGAGAAGAGCTCATCTCTTTGCCGACAGCGCTCTTCATCGATGCCGTCATCGCACTCAGCATCGCCTTTCCGTCTCTGGCGTCGATGCTGCGCCGGAACGCGAGGTACGCCGCTCCCTCCTCGCCGCCGCCCGCGGGCAACATGCGTGAGGCGTCCGGCTTGCGCGGGACCGAAATCTCGAATCCGTTCTTCCCGACGGTGGTGACGAAGTTGACGTCGTACTCCCACACCAGTTTGAAGAACTCCTGCGCGCCTTTCGATCGCGAGTGCCCGCCGATCCAGCCGGCGCTCTGCTTCGACGGCTCGTACCAGAACTTCCGCCCGGAGGTCGGCGTCGGCATGCCGAACGCCTTGCTGAACACCTCGACCGTCTCGACCTCGTTCTCGCCGTTGATGAACAGCTCGATCCCGGCCGCCTCGCCCCTCTTCGACAACTCCCGAAACGACGGCTTCTCCCCCGAGAACTCCCCACTACTTTCCTCGGCCAGCATGGTGGCATCAAGCGCGCGATCGGTAATCAGCACGCGCGCCGTTTTGTCCTGCGCGTCGTATCGGGCATAGGCGTGATGGAGGGCCGTAGCCTGGCCATTGACGGTGACGGAGCCGGAGGCGTTGTTCGGTTGGTCGGCGGCGAAAGCATGGACGGCCAGAAGAACGGAGGCGAGGACAATCGCAGCCCGGCAGGTTCTCAGGAGGAACATGGTGACTCCTTCCGATGATGTTGGAGTTGCGATCATAAGTCGTCGGTCAACGTGATCCAAAGAGGCGAAGCGGCGATATCTGCATGGCCTACCGCTCATGCAGTGGCTACATAGATCCCGCGGCACCGCTGCTGGCATCTTCTGCGGAACCTATCGAGAGTCCCTCTCCCCGCGTCGAGCGGGGAGAGGGAGACACGCAGCGAAGCGGAGTGCGGGTGAGGGGTTGGTGCCCGATTGTGCAGTCTGCGCAAGCTCGGCCCCTCATCCGCCTGTCGGCACCTTCTCCCCCGCTGAAAAACGCGGGGGAGAAGGACTCTCGATGTTAGAACCGTGTCATCTCTACTTCACCGGCAGAATGCCGTTAAACCGTCTTCTAATGACACGTCCGAAGCAAACCTATCGAGAGTCCCTCTCCCCGCGTCGAGCGGGGAGAGGGAGACACGCAGCGAAGCGGAGTGCGGGTGAGGGGTCGTGCCCGATTGCGCAGTCTGCGCAAGCTCGGCCCCCTCATCCGCCTGTCGGCACCTTCTCCCCCGCTGAAAAACGCGGGGGAGAAGGACTCTCGATGTTAGAACCGTGTCATCTCTACTTCACCGGCAGAATGCCGTTAAGCCGTCTCGGAATGACAACCACAGCCATCCTGTTGACATCCACTGAGGAATGCATAAAAATTCAGTCCGATGAATAAGCATGCGCATGGCGATGTACTGCGGAGACAGGATGAGATCCTTCGGGTCGTCCGGGAGCGGTCTGTCCATTCGCAGGATGAATTGCTGGCGCTGCTGAAAAAACGGGGCTTCCGCGTCACTCAGCCGACGCTCTCGCGCGATCTGCGCGAGCTTGGGGTGGCCAAGCTGCCGAACGGATATGTCACCAGCGACGCCTTTACCGGCGGCGCGGTGGTCGCCTTTGCGCCGCGCGAGATCGTCGAGACGCGGCTTGAGCAGGCTGTCGCTGAATACGTCAAAGGTGCGGACACGGCCGGCAACCTGGTCGTGATCCGCACTCCCGCCGCCAGCGCGCAGCCGGTGGCCAGCGCCATCGACGGCGCTTCCATCGACGGCGTCCTCGGCACGATCGGCGGGGACGACACTATCTTCGTAGCCTTCACCACGCCCGCCGCGGCGTCTGAATTCGCTGAGCGTCTCCGACGAATCATCGGCATCGGCCGTCGCAACGCTCGCTGAGTTTTTTCGAGGCAACCACCATGAACGATTCGATTAACAATTCAAGAAAGCGTGTCGCCATTGTCGGCGCGACCGGGTACTCCGGCGCGGAGCTGACGGCGATCCTCGCGCGGCACTCCGAGGTCGAGCTGGTGGCGCTGTTTTCCTCGAGCAGCACCGCGCGGGGAGCGGTCACGCCCACGCTGCCGCAATTCATCGCCGAGCCGTTTTCGATGGAGGCGCTTGTCGCCGCCAAGCCGGAGATCGTCTTCCTGGCTACGCCGAACGAAGTCTCGGCCGGGCTCGCACCGCAGCTCCTCGACCTCGGTATGCGCGTCATCGATCTCTCCGGCGCGTTCCGGCTGGAAGAGCCGTCGATGTATCCGACGTGGTACGGCTTCGATCACGAGCGGCCGAATCTGCTCGGTGAAGCGGTTTACGGCCTGACCGAGTACTGCAACGGCGAGTTGAAGAAGGCGCGGCTCGTGGCCAATCCAGGCTGCTATCCGACCTCAATCCTGCTGGCGCTCCGGCCGCTGACGTTCGCCATCGATCGTGAGCAGCCGGTGATCTGCGACTCCAAGAGCGGCGTCTCCGGCGCCGGCAAGAAGGCCGACGTCAACTTTTCGTTCGCCGAGCTGTTTGGCAACTTCAAGGCTTACGGCGTCGGCCAGCACCGGCACGAGCCGGAGATCCGCCAGCAGCTTCACCTCGGCGATCGCGCGCCGGTCGTTTTCGTGGCGCACCTGCTGCCGGTGCATCGCGGAATCCTTTCGACGATGCACATCGGCTTCACGCACGCTATGACGGAGCAGCAGATCGCCGACGCCTACACGCGCGTGTACGCCAACGCGCCGTTTGTGCGCGTGCTGCCGGCCGGACAGCTTCCGGAACTGAAGAACGTGGTGAACACGCCGCGGGCCGAGATCGGATTTCAACTGTTGCACGGCGGGCGGCGCGCGGTGATCGTCTCGGTCATCGACAACCTGCTCAAGGGCGCGGCCTCGCAGGCCGTGCAGAACTTCAACCGCATGTGCGGCTTCGCGGAGACGGAGGCGCTGGTCTGATGAACGTCATCAAACTCGGTGGAAGCCTTCTCGACGATCCGGCACGGCGCGCGGAAGCGCTCGGCGCCATCGCCGCGCAGTGGAACGCCGGCAAGGAGATCGTGCTCGTTCACGGCGGCGGCAAGCATGTCGACGCCAATCTCAAGCGCCTCGGCATTCCGAAGCGCACCTACGCTGGACTGCGCATCACCGACGACGCCACGCTCGACGTAGTCGTGGCCACGCTGGCCGGTTCGGTGAACAAGATGCTCGTGGCCGAGCTGTCGGCCATGGGCGTGATCGTCGCCGGCATCAGCGGATGCGATGCCTCGACGCTCGCCGCCGAGCCGCACCCGCCGATCGACGGTGTCGATCTCGGACACGTTGGCCGCGTTACCGGCGGCGATCCGATGCTCATCCAGGCGCTGGTGACGAGCGGCATCCTGCCGGTGGTCTCGTCGATCGCCGAGGGACCGGATGGAGCGCTGCTGAATGTGAATGCCGATACGGCGGCGGCGGCGATCGCCATCGCCGTCGGCGCGGAAGAGTTGATTTTCATCACCGACGTCGCCGGCCTGCTCGATGCCACCGGCAACGTCGTCCCCGAGTTGTGCGCCACCGATGCGGAAGCGCTTCTCGGATCGGAAGTCGTCACCGGCGGCATGCGGCCCAAGCTGCAGGCCGCGCTGCACGCGCTGGGATCGGGCGTGCGGCGAATCACCATTGGAGAAGAGGGAGGTACGAACCTTGTTGCTGCATGACGAATCCCCCGCCGCCGTCGAAGAGCGCGAGAAAGCGTTCGTGCTCGGTACGTATGCCCGCACCGCGTTTCATCCGCGCAGCGGCAAAGGTGCGCGCATTACGGATGCCGAGGGCCGCGAGTATTGGGACCTGCTCGGCGGCATCGCCGTCAACGTGCTCGGCCATCGCCATCCGCGCCTGATCAAGGCGCTGCGCGAAGAGTCGAACGCGCTGCTGCACATCTCGAATCTCTATTACCACCCGGCGCAGGGTCTGTTGGCGGAGCGCCTCGTGCGCGCCTCGGGACTCTGCCGCGCGTTTTTCTGCAACAGCGGGACGGAAGCGAATGAAGCGGCGCTGAAGTTCGCGCGGCTCGCCAATCCCGGCCGCGCCGGCATCGTGGCGCTCAACGAAAGCTTCCACGGACGAACGATGGGATCGCTGGCCATGACCGGCCACGAAGCGTACCGCGCGCCGTTCGAGCCGCTGATTCCCGGCGTGACCTTCATCGAGCCGAATGACGTCGCCGCGCTCGAAGCCGCAGTCGATGAGAACACCTGCGCGATTTTCCTCGAGCCGGTGATGGGGGAGGGCGGCATCATCCCGCTGACGCACGACTTCCTCGCGGCCGCGCGCAAGGTCGCCGATCGCACCGGCGCCATTCTGATCTTCGACGAGATCCAGTGCGGACTCGGACGCACCGGGACGCTCTTCGCGTTCCAGCAGAGCGGCATCGTGCCGGACATCGTCACGCTGGCCAAGCCGCTCGGCGGCGGTCTGCCACTCGGGGCGGTGCTCACCGGCGCGGCCATCGAAGGGCTGGTGAAGCCTGGCCATCACGGCACGACCTTCGGCGGCAACCCGGTTGCCTGCCGCCTCGGCCTTGCGGTGCTCGATGAGATCGAGGAGTCGAACCTGCTCGATCGCGTCAACGAGATCGGCAGCTGGTTCAAGAGTCAGTTGCTGGCGCTGCAGTCGCGCAACGCCTCGATCGTCGACATCCGCGGCGAAGGCTTCATGTGGGGCATCGAGCTCGACGGCCCGGCCAAACCGGTCGTCGCCGAGCTGCTGAACAAAGGATTCGTCTGCGGCACCGCACGCGACAACGTCATCCGCCTTCTGCCGCCGTACGTCACGCCGAAGAAGGCCTTCGCGGAATTCATCGACGCGCTGGAACAGGTGCTCGCCATCGTCAAGGAGAAAGCAGCGTGAAACACACCTACAAAAAAGTCGCCCTCGCCTACAGCGGCGGTCTCGACACCTCGATCATCATTCCCTGGCTGAAGGAAAACTATGGCTGCGAAGTCGTCGCCGTCGCCGTCGACGTCGGCCAGGCCGAGGAGACTTCGGGGCTGGCGGAGAAGGCGTACCGCACCGGCGCGTGCGACTTCCATCTCATCGATGCGAAAGAAGAATTCGCGCGCGATTTCCTCTTTCCGGTGCTGAAAGCCGGCGCAATTTACGAGAAGGACTACCTCCTCGGCACGTCCACCGCGCGGCCGATCATCGCCCGTAAGCAGGTCGAGATCGCGCTCGCCACCGGTTGCGACGCGCTCGCGCACGGCTGCACCGGCAAGGGGAACGATCAGGTCCGTTTCGAGCTTGCCTATCAGGCGCTGGCGCCGGAGCTGGCCGTCATCGCGCCGTGGCGCGAGTGGGACATCGTCTCGCGCGAAGACGCCATCGACTACGCCTCCTCGCGCGGCATCCCGGTGCCGGTGACGAAGAAGGATCCGTACTCGCGCGACCGCAATCTCTGGCATCTCTCGCACGAAGGCGGGCCGCTCGAGGATCCGTCGTTCGAGCCGGAAGCGTCGATGTTCAAGCTCACCGTCGATCCGATGGCGGCGCCCGACGCGCCGGAGAAAGTGTCCATCACGTTTGCTGGCGGGGTCCCGGTGGCGGTCAATGGCGAGACGATGTCGCCTGCGAAGCTGGTGATGGCGCTGAACGAGATCGGCGGACGCAATGGCGTCGGACGTGTTGACTTGGTCGAGAACCGGCTGGTCGGCATCAAGTCGCGCGGCGTCTACGAGACGCCGGGCGGAACGCTGCTGGTCAGCGCGCTCAAGGCGCTGGAGTCGATCACGCTCGATCGCGACAGCTCGCACGAGAAGGAGCGCATCGCCACGCGTTACGCGGAGCTGGTGTATTTCGGCCAGTGGTACGCGCCGCTGAGGGAGGCGTTCGACGCCTTTGTCGATTCACTTTGCGCCAATGTGAGCGGCACGGTCACGCTGAAACTTTACAAAGGCAACGCCACCGTCATCGGCCGCACGTCGCCGAACTCGCTCTACAACGAGGAACTGGCCAGCTTCAACATGACCGGCTACGACGCACGTGACGCCGCCGGTTTCATTCGCGTCTTCGGCCTGCCGACGCGTGGCCGGAACCGTCTGGCGGTCGACAAACATCTCGATGACACGCTTCCGGCCGACGAAGTGACGGCGGCGCGGCTGCGGAAGGCGGCCGGTTGACACAGAAGTTGTGGGGCGGGCGCTTCGAGGGTGAGCCGTCGCCGCTGTTGCGGCAGCTCAACGACTCGTTCGCGTACGACCGCGAGCTGTTCGATGACGACATCGAGGGATCGATTGCGTGGGCGCGTGCACTCGCCGACGTTGGTGTATTGGATGATGCTGAGCTCGATTTGATCCTCGGCGCGCTCGTTCGCATCGAACCGCCTTCTGACGGCGACTACGAAGATGTTCATTCGTACGTCGAGGCAAAGCTCTACGAATTGATCGGCGCCGTCGCCGGAAAACTGCACACCGGCCGCTCCCGCAACGATCAGGTGGCCACCGATCTCAAGCTCTGGCTGAAGCGCGCCTGCGGTGAGGCGATCGATGCAACGAAGTCGCTGGCGATGACGCTGGCGAATCGCGCATCCGAGGAGGCGGGTACGCCGATGCCCGGCTACACGCATTCGAAACAGGCGGAGCCGGTCACGTTCGGGCACTGGTGCCTGGCGTACGTCGAGATGCTGCGCCGCGATCTCGATCGCTTCGCCGGCGCCGTCGCACGAGGCGACGAATGCCCGCTCGGATCGGGCGCCTTGGCCGGAACGCCGCTGGCGATCGATCGCGATGCATTGGCGCGCTCGCTTGGCTTCGCCCGCGCCACCGCGAATTCGATCGACGGCGTTTCCGATCGCGATTTTGCGGCGGAGTATCTGTTCGCGTCGTCGCTGCTGCTCACGCATCTCTCGCGCCTCGCCGAGGATCTGATTTTCTTCACCAGCGACGAGGCCGCGTATGCCGAGTTGCCGGACGCGATGGCCACCGGCTCCTCGCGCATGCCGCAGAAGAAGAATCCCGACGTTCTCGAGCTCGCGCGCGGATACGCCGCGCGTTCGATCGGCGAACTGACCGGATTCCTGGCGCTGCTCAAAGGACTGCCGCTGGCGTACGACAAGGACCTGCAACTCGACAAGGAGCCTCTCTTCCGCACGCGGCGTGTGATTTCCTCGCTGCTCCCGGCGCTCAACGAATTGATCGCCGGCCTTACCCTCGATCGCGATCGGATGCGAGCCGCCGCCGGAGGCGATGCACTCATCGCCACCGCCGTTGCGGATGCACTCGCCGCGACCGGGATGCCGTTTCGGGAAGCGCACGATCACGTGAGCCGCAATCTGGCCGACCTGCCGTCGCTGGCGAAACAGCACGGCGTCACGCTCGGCGGGATGCTGGCGAAGAAGAATTGCTTCGGCGGTACCGCTCCGGCGCGGGTGACGCAAGCGGCGCGCGTCGCTCAGGAGTCATTGCAAACATGAGACTCCCAAAAGGTTTTCTCGCTTCCGGCATCCGCGCCGGCATCCGCAAGAAGCGGCCGGACCTCGGGCTGATCGTCGCGCCTGATGGCGCGAACGCCGCCGCGGTCTTTACGAAGAACCGCTTTCAGGCCGCGCCGGTGACACTGTCGAAGAACGCCCTGAAGAAGACCGGCGGCAAGTTGAAGGCGGTGGTCGTCAACGCCGGCTGCGCCAACGCGGTCACCGGCAAAGCGGGCTACGACGCCGCGAAGCGCGTCCGTTCGCGCGCCGCGGAATTGCTCGCGTGCAGCGACGAGGAAGTCTTCGTCGCCTCCACCGGCGTCATCGGCGTGGTTCTTCCCGATCAGAAAATCCGCGAGTCGCTTCCCGATGCCGTCACCCGTCTTTCCGCCGGCGGCATCGACGCGCTTTCCCACGCCATCCTCACCACCGACGTCGGCCCAAAGGTCACGCAGGCGACCTTCACCCTCGGCGGCAAGCGCGGACGCATCGTCGGCGTGGCCAAGGGCGCGGGAATGATCCATCCCAACATGGCCACGATGCTCGGCTTCGTGATGACCGACGCCGCTCTCGATCCGGCGACGCTGAAGCGCGCGCTGACCGCGGCCGTGAACCAGAGCTTCAACGCCATCTCCGTCGACGGCGATACGTCGACGAACGACACCGTCCTGCTGATGGCGTCAGGAAAACTAGGCAACACCGCGCGCGCCGACCTCGCCGATTTTCAGCGCGCACTCGATACCGTCTGCCGCGATCTCGCCTGGATGATCGTCCGCGACGGTGAAGGAGCGACGCGCGTGATGGAGCTGACCGTCCGCGGCGCGAAGTCGGAACGCGACGCCAAACTCGCCGCGCACGCCGTCGCTACGTCGCCGCTCGTCAAGACCGCTCTCCACGGCGGCGACCCGAACTGGGGCCGCATGCTGGCCGCCCTCGGCCGCAGCGGCGCGCGCTTCAATGTCCGTCGCGTCTCGCTCTTCGCCGGCAACGTGCAGCTGGTAATCAACGGAGAGCCCGCGTCCTATCGCGAGAAGGACGCCGCCAAAGTCTTCACCCGCGAGCGCGTCCCGATCATCCTCGACCTCGGCGGCGGCAACGCCACGTCCGTCGTCCTCGCCTCCGACCTCGGCCACGACTACATCTCGATCAACGCCGACTACCGGTCGTGACCGGAGGCTAAGACTTTTCGAGAGCGGCGATCAGAAGCGGGATATCGATCGTCGCGGTTTCCCATAACGTGTCGCGCTCCGTCTCCGCGTAGCCGTGCACGATCTGGTTTCGCATGCCCTTGATTTCGCTCCAGGGGATGGTCGGATAGTTTGCGCGCGTTTCCTCGCTCAGTTTCGACGCTGCCTCGCCGACGATCATGAGGTTGTACGCGACCGATTCCTGGTGTGACACGGTTGCTTCGAAATCGTCGCGCGAGAGGCCGCGGACCCGGTCGGACGCGCGGCGCGCGTAGGTCAGCATGTCCTGGATGTACGTAGCGTCAGACTTCTTCGGCATATTCGACGATCAGGTCCGGCTCGATCGACGGCCGGTACGCCTCGCGGACGCCCCTCATCATTTCGACCTTCCGTCCATCGAAGATCTCCGAAAGTTCCTGTTCCGCGCCAAAGAACGCCAATCCTCTGGCCTTCGTGTCGGGCCGCAACTCCACGAGCACATCGACGTCGCTCCGCTCCGGATCGAAGTCATTCCTCGCAATCGACCCGAAAAATGAGAGGCGTCTGATGCCCCACTTCCGGCAGAACGCGGCGATGTCTTCGTGCGGGATCGGGATCGCCAGCTCACGCGCAGCCATGACGTCATTCTACGTCACCGCTCAACGCCGCGGCTCTTGGCGATCACGTTCGGAATGACATACTCACCCGATGCGGAAGCTCATCGCGATCGTCCTTCTCCTCTCCACTACCACTGCCCTCGCCGCCATACGCGAGCCGGTCGTTGCGCGGCACGGCATGGTGGCTGCGACCAGCGAGATTGCCTCGCGGGTCGGCGTCGACATCATGAAGAAGGGCGGCAACGCCTTTGATGCGGCGGTGGCTGTGGCGCTGGCGATGGCGGTGACGTGGCCGGCGGCGGGCAACATCGGCGGTGGCGGATTCATGCTCATTCGCAAGGCCGATGGGACGAGCGAGGCCATCGATTATCGCGAGCGGGCGCCGTTGGCGGCGTCGCGTGACATGTACCTCGATGCCAGCGGCAACGTCATCAAGGGTGCGTCGACTGACGGCTACAAAGCGATCGGTGTGCCGGGAACCGTGGCCGGGCTGATGCTCGTTCACAAACGGCACGGCAAACTGAAATGGAGCGAGCTCGTCGAGCCGGCACGCAAGCTCGCGGCCGAGGGGTTTGTCGTTACGGCATTTCTGGACGATGTGCTGCACGACAAGGACACGCTCAGGAAACTCCAGCCATGGCCGGAGAGCCGGCGCATCTTTCTGCGCGACGGCCGCAGCTACAAAATCGGCGATCGATTCAAACAGCCGGAGTTGGCGGCAACGCTGGCGCGCATCCAGGCCAATCCGCGCGACTTCTACGAAGGCATCACCGCGAAGCGCATCGTTGCCGACATGCACGCGCACGGCGGCCTGATCACCATGAAGGATCTGCGCGAATACGAGCCCACCATCCGCAAGCCGCTGCACGGCAGCTATCGCGGACACGAATTCATCGTCATGCCGCCGCCGTCGTCGGGCGGCATCGCCATCATCGAGATGCTGCGGATGCTGGAGACGTACGACGTGGGATCGACCGGCTGGCAGTCGGCGCGCTATCTCCATCTCGTCACCGAGGTCATGCGGCGGGCGTTTGCGGACCGCGCGGAGTTTCTCGGCGATCCCGACTTCGTCAAGATGCCGGTGGCCGCGCTTACCTCGCCCGCGTTCGCCGAGGAGCGGAGGAAGAGCATCGATCTGGAGCGTGCATCGAGCTCGAGCGACATCCGCGCCGGCGATCCTGCGCCGTTCGAGAAGACCGACACCACGCACTTCGCCGTCGTCGACAGCGAAGGCAACATGGTCAGCAACACCTACACGCTCAACGACTGGTTCGGCGCCGGCGTCACCGCGAAGGGGACCGGCATCCTGCTCAACGACGAGATGGACGACTTCACCTCCAAGCCCGGCGCGCCGAACGACTACCAGCTGATCCAGAGCGACAAAAACGCCATCGCGCCGAGGAAGCGGCCGCTGTCGTCGATGGTGCCGCTGATCATGCTGCAGGACGGCAAACCGTGGCTCGCCGTCGGCGCCGCCGGCGGGCCGCGCATCATCAGCACCGTGCTCGAGATCGTCCTCGCCGTCGTCGACTTTCACGCCACGCTGCAGGAAGCGATCGATGCCGGGCGCATTCATCATCAATGGATGCCGGACGAGATCTACTGGGAACCGAATGGCACGAATCCCGATTCGCGCGCGGCGCTGGAGAAGATGGGCCACAAGTTTCGCGAGAAGCCGCTCGATCACATCTCCGACGCCAACGCTGTGATGATCGACCCGAAAACGGGCCTGCGGCAAGGCGGTGCCGATCCGAGGCGCTCCGATGTCGCGGTCGGCTACTGACATAGAATCCGCCCCTATGAATCTCGATAAGAAATCCCTTCTCGCGTGGGCGCGCGACCATCGCGCCGATTTCGAATCGACGCTGCAGCAGTTCGTCGATACCCCTTCCGTCTCCGCCGAGCCGGAGCGACTCAGCGACATCCGCCGCTGCGCCGAGCTGGCCCAGGCGAAGATCCGTGAGTTCGGCGGCGAGGCCGACATACTCGAGACCGACGGCAATCCCATCATTCACGGCCGCTTCGACAGCGGGCGCAATCTGCCGACGGTCACTGTCTACAACCATCTCGATGTGCAGCCGGCTTCGCGCGAGACCGAACCGTGGAAGACCGACCCGTTCGTTTTTTCAAAAGATGGCGATCGCTACCTCGGGCGCGGTACGACCGACGACAAAGGTCCTGCCCTCACCGCGCTCTTCGGAATCCAGGCCGCGCGCGCGGCCGGTGTGCAGGCCAACATGCACGTGCTGTGGGAGCTCGAGGAGGAGATCGGCTCGCCGAGCTTCGACGGGGCGATGAGAAAGTACGCCAAACAGCTGGCCACCGACTCCGTGCTCGTTTCCGACACGATCTGGGTCTCGCGCGAGCGGCCGGCCTGTCCCGCTGGATTGCGTGGTCTGCAGGGCTTCGAGCTGACGCTCGAAACCGCGGCCACCGATCAGCACTCCGGCGTCACCGGCGGCGGCGCCCGCAATCCCATCGGCGAGTTGATGAAGCTCGTCTCCGAGATGTACGACGCCACCACCGGCAAGGTGAAGATCAAAGGCTTCTACGACGACGTCGTGCCGCCGTCGAAGCAGGAGCTCCAAGATTTTCGCAACTCCGGCTTCACCGTCAGCAAGTTCAAAAAAGACCACGGCTTCAAATCGATCCGCACCGAGGATCCGATGGATCTGATGAAGCGGATCTGGGCCATGCCGACGTTCGAAGTGCACGGCCTTGTTGGCGGCTACACCGGCCCCGGCATCAAGACCGTCATCCCGCCGCGGGCGACGGTGAAAATCTCCTGCCGCATGGTGGCCAGCCAGGACCCGAAAAAGATCATGAAGCTCGTCCGCGAGTTCGTGAAGCAGCGCAACCCGGACGTCAAGATCGTGACCGAGGCCTCGATGCTGCCGTACGTGGCGCCGACGACGGGACCGCTGGCCGACGCCGTCCGCAGCGCCATGAAATTCGCCTTCGGCCGCGAGCCGGTCTTCGTCCGCGAAGGCGGCTCGATCGGTGCGGTCGTTTCGATGGAGAAGGTCCTCAAGGTCCCCGTCCTCTTCCTCGGCCTCTCGCTTCCCGAGCACGGCTATCACGCCCCGAACGAAAACTACGACTGGCGCCAGGCCAGCGGCGGGATGGTGGCATTCGTGAAGTACTTTGACGAAATCGCGAGGATGAAAGCGTAGCGCCGGCGGCTTCGCCGGCTGGATCCGCCGCCGGCCCGGCGGCTTTTTTTTCTACCAGTCGTGGATTTTTGTGGACAGAAGTGGCTGCTAGTGGTACAAACGGGCCTTCGAACACGAAAGTCGAAGCGAAAATGGTCGAGTCAGTCCTGATGGGGCACTCTCCGGCGAAGGTCGACGAGAAGGGTCGTCTGAAGATCCCGGCCAATTTCCGCAAGCTCATTGAGGAGCAGCACGGCTCCGACTGCTTCATCACCTCGATGGACGGCGAGCGGGCGCTGATCTACCCGATGCCGGTCTGGTACGCCTTCCAGGGCCGGCTCTCGAAGGTCCCCTCGACCTCCACCGCGAAGACGAAGCTGCTGGAGAAGGTCAACTACTTCGGCCAGGTCGGGACGATCGATGCGCAGGGGCGGGTGCTGATCCCGACCATCCTCCGCAACGTCGCCGGCATCGCCGAGGACGTCGTCGTCATCGGGAACACGGACCACCTCATCGTCTGGAACGGCGAAAAGATCCAGCAGCGGATGATCGAAACGCCGCTCACCAACGATGACTGGAAAGAGTTGGAGTTGCACGGTGTGTGAGATGTCATGCACCAGTCGGTTCTTTTAAGCGAAATCGTCGAATACCTCCGTCCCTCGCGCGATGACGGAACGCTCGTCGATGCCACGGTCGGGCTGGGTGGACACGCGGAGGCTCTCCTCACGCGCTATCCCTCGGTACGGCTGCTCGGCATCGATCGCGATCCGCAGGCGCTGGCCGCGTCGGCGCAGAGGCTGGAGAAATTCGGAGATCGCGTGACGCTCGCACAGGGTCGCCACGAGACGCTCATTGACATCCTGAAGAAGCAGAAGATCGAGTCGGTCAGCGGTCTGCTCGCCGACCTCGGCGTCTCGTCGATGCAGCTGGACGATGCCTCGCGCGGATTTTCGTTCCGCTACGACGCGCCGCTGGACATGCGGATGGGGCCGGAGTCGAAGACAGCCGCCGGTCTGGTCAACACGCTCGGCGAGCATGAGCTGGCGACGATTCTGCGCGACTACGGCGAGGAGCCGATGGCGCGCCGGATCGCACGAGCGATCGTCGACGGGCGCGCCGAAGCGCCGATCCAAACGACGGCGAGGCTGGCGGAGATCGTGAGAAGTGTGAAGCGATCGAAGCCGGGACAAATCGATCCGGCCACGCTCACGTTCCAGGCGTTTCGTATCGCCGCGAACGAGGAGTTGATCGGTCTCGACAAGTTCATCGACGACGCGGTCGAAGTCCTCGAGCCGAGGGCGCGGATCGCGGTCATCGCCTTCCACTCGCTCGAAGATCGAATCGTCAAGCGGGCCATGCGGCGGCTGGAAGGGGAGTGCACTTGTCCCCCCAACCTGCCGGTCTGCGGGTGCGGTGCGAAAGAGATCGTCGAGATCCTGACCAGTCGCCCGGTCACTGCTTCGGAGGAAGAAGTTCAAAACAATCCGCGATCCCGCAGCGCGAAGTTGCGGGTGGCGGAAAAGGTGGCTGACGGTTCTCGGCTGTCAGCTGTCGGGTAGCGCAGTTCTTTTGATTCTTGCTCTCGTTTGCCGCTGTTCGTTCTCACTCGAGAGCCGACAGCCGACAGCCGAGAGCCGTGTTACCGGAGCCCGGAAACAAGGGTGAAGGTTGGGGAAGGGTGGGCGTGTGTACGCCGCGGGGACTCGGGAGGGGTGGCTGGGGGAGCGTGGGTGGGGTGGATGGTTCTCGGGACGTACTTGTAGGCAGATCTTCACCCTTGTTCCCAGGCTCCGTAAATCCCGGACGGTCCCCGCATGTACGCGCAGAAGAAGCCCATCGAGAACACCCACATCGTTCGCGAACGCGACCGCCGCCGCTCCCGTGAGCTGCTGGCCGTCCTCGCGCTCGGCGTTCCCATCGGCGCGTTCCTGCTCCTCTTCACCTGGCAGAACCTCGAGGTAATCCGCCTCGGCCACGAAGCGACACGCCTCCAGAAACAGAAGCAGGAGATCGAGAACGCCAACAAGGCGTTGCAGCTGGAGCGCGATCGCCGCACGTCCCTCGGCGCCGTCGAGCAGCGCGCCATCGACCTCGGCTTCCAGCACACCGACCCGCGCGCCGTGGTGATGGTGCAGAAACAACCCAAAGACGGTCGGACTGAGAGTCCGGCCTACGTTCCCGGAGCCCGCTGATGCCTGTCTCGCAAAAGCGTCTCCTGCAACTCTTCGCCTTCCTCGCCGCGTGGGCGGTCATCGTCATCGCCCGGCTGGTGCAGATCCAGCTCGTCCGCCACGGCGAGTACGTCACCAAAGCGGCGCGCCAGCAGGAGCGGACGCTGGCATTGCAGCCGGTGCGCGGCTCGATCGTCGATCGCAACGGCCGCATCCTGGCGGAGAGCATCGCCGCCGAATCGATCTACGCCGATCCGCAAGCCATCGTCGACCGCGCCCAGACCGCGAAGGCGCTGGCCAGCGTGACCGCGCTGCAGATGGACGCGAGCGAGCTCTCGGCCAAGCTCAACTCGACCAGCGGCTTCGTCTGGATCGCTCGCCAGCTTCCGCTGGAAACCACCGCCGCGGTCAAGGCGCTCAAGCTTCCCGGCGTCTACTTTCTGGAAGAGCATCGCCGCTCGTATCCACGGGCCACGCTCGCCGCCAACGTAGTCGGCTACGCCGGCGTCGACGGCGAAGGCCTGGCCGGCATTGAACATTCGTTCGATGCTCAGGTTCGCGGCCGGGCCGGACGGGTGACGCTGCTCCGCGACGCTCGCCGAGGAATGTACCTCGTCGGCGGCGAAGGCCCGAACCGGCCGATTGACGGGAACAACGTCGTCCTCACCATCGACTCCGTAGTCCAGTTCATCGCCGAGCGCGCCCTCGGCCGCGCGGTCGATCGCTACAACGCAGCAGGCGGCGTGGCCATCGTCATGGATCCGCGCGACGGCCGCATTCTGGCGATGGCTTCCAATCCGACCTTCGATCCCAATCGCTTCCGCGATTTCGCGCCGGACTTCCGCCGCAACCGCGCCGTGCAGGACGCCTACGAGCCCGGATCGACCTTCAAAATCGTTACGGCCTCGGCCGGGCTCGAAGAAGGTGTGGTCACGCCGTCGCAGATTCTCGATTGCGGCGACGGCTTCATCCAGATCGGCAGCACCCAGATTCACGAGCACGGCGGCAACCGCTACGGCCGCATCACCTTCGAGCAGGTGATGATGCACTCCTCCAACGTCGGCGCCATCCGCGTCGGCCTGGCGCTGGGCCAGGACCGTTTCTACCGCTACATCCGCCGCTTCGGATTCGGCGAGCGCACCGGGGTGACTCTGCCCGGCGAAGCGCTCGGCCGCGTGCGGCCGACCGCGCAATGGTCGCAACTCTCGAACGCATCGCTGTCGATCGGGCAGGAGATCAACGTTACCCCGCTGCAGGTGATCGACGCCATCGCCGCCGTCGCCAACGGCGGCCTGCGCGTGCAGCCGCGCATCGTCGAAAAGGTCGTCGATGCCAAGAACAACACCATTTCCACCCCACCGCAGACCGCGCCCGTGCGCGTCATCTCCGAGAAGACCGCGGCGGTGTTGAACGAGATCCTCAAGGCGGTGGTGGCGAACGGAACCGGCGTGCAGGCCGCCCTCTCCGAGCACATCGTCGCCGGCAAGACCGGAACGGCGCAGAAGGCCGGACGCGGCGGCTACGGCGACAAAGTCGTGGCCTCGTTCGGAGGCTACGTCCCCGCCGACCGGCCGCAGCTGGCCATCCTGGTCGTGGTCGACGAGCCGAAGACTGCCGAGTACGGAGGCACCGTGGCCGCGCCCGCCTTCAAAGAGATCGCCGAATCGACGCTACGCTATCTCAACGTCGCGCCGTCGATTCCCGCACGGACGATCGACGTAGCCGCGCCGATGCTGGCGACGTTTTCGCAAAAGCCTGCGGCGACAGCGGGATCGGAAGTCCCCGACCTGCGAGGCCTCGACGCGCGCGCCGCGGTGGCCCTCGCCACGTCGGCCGGCTTCCGCGTTCGCGCCTCGGGGAGTGGCGTGGTCCAAACACAACAACCGTTACCGGGCGAAGCCTCGCCGGGCGATCACCAGGTCGTGCTGACCCTGGCCGAAGGAACGCGATGAGATTGAAGGATGTGATGAGGGACGTGCCGGCGCTCGGCGGCGAAAGTGACGCGGAGATCACCAGCGTCACCGCCGACTCGCGCCTGGTCGTTCCCGGCGCGCTCTTCGTCGCTGTTCCCGGCTTCAAGACCGACGGCGCGAAGTTCATCGACGCCGCCATGAGCAAAGGCGCGGCCGCGATCGTCAGCGAGTCGAACGTCGCCGGCGCCATTCACGTCGACGACGCCCGCGCCGCGCTCTCGCTGATCGCCGCAAATTTCTACGGCCGCCCGGCGGACAAGCTTTCCATCATCGGCGTCACCGGTACCTCGGGGAAGACGACCACCACGAAGATGATCGAGTCGATTCTCGACGCCTCCGGCGAGCAGGCCGGCCTGGTCGGCACGATCGAATACCGCGCCGGCGACGAGCGGCTCACCGCCGACCGCACCACGCCCGACGCCGTCGTCCTCCAGGAATGGTTCGCCAAGATGGCCAGCGCCGGCGTCACGCGCGCGGTCATGGAAGTGTCGTCGCACGCGCTGGCGCTCAAGCGCACGTACGGCATCCACTTCGCCGCGGCCGTCTTCACCAATCTCTCGCAGGACCACTTGGACTTTCACAAGGATTTCGAAGACTACTTCGCCGCCAAACGGATTCTCTTCGACCAGATCGATTGCACGCGCAAGACCGCCATCGTCAACATCGACGACGAGTACGGCCGCCGGCTGGCGAACGAGCTCGGTGGCTGCGTGGTCACCTTCGGCCGCGGCGCGAACGCCGACATCCATCCTCTCGACGGCTTCGAGGTCTCGGTGCGCGGACTTCGCGGCCGCGTGGCCACGCCCGCCGGCGAAGTGCGCATCGAGTCGAAGCTTCTCGGCGCGCCCAATCTCTACAACTGGCTCGGCGCGATCGGTGCGTCGCTCTCGGCCGGCATCGACATCGCCACCATCGAGGCCGGCATCCGCAATCTTGCCGCCGTGCGCGGCCGGTTCGAGTATGTCGAATCCGGCGGCGGTCCGACCGTCATCGTCGATTACGCCCACAAGCCGGATGCGCTCGACAGACTCCTCCTTGCCGTTCGCGACCTCGCCGGCAGCCGGCGGATCGTTCTCCTCTTCGGCTGCGGCGGAGACCGGGACAAGGACAAGCGTCCGATGATGGGCGCGATCGCGGCCCGCCTGGCCGACCGGACCATCCTCACCAGCGACAACCCGCGCGGCGAGAAACCGGAAGCGATCCTCGACGACATCGAGCGCGGCATGCGCGCCGGCGCCAACTACACCCGCATTACCGACCGCCGCCAGGCCATCGCCCGGACCATCGCCGAAGCCGCGGACGACGACGTCATCGTCATCGCCGGCAAGGGCCACGAGTCGTACCAGGTGGTCGGCGACCAGATCATCCACTTCGACGACCGCGAGGAAGCGGAACGAGCACTGAAAACAAGACACGAAAACAGAGCGTCTAAATCGGCATCAAATTAATGTTGAAATCAATGATCAAATCGTCTTATCATTTAGCACCTTTGGAAAGGTGTTCTGTTCCGGCTCCGTCGATTGCTTACTGTGCGGGTGGATGGTTGGCGATCGCCGGGCAGCTTCGGGGGAAGGGCCGCGATCGGGTCAGCGCGGCGGAGCCGGGAGAGAACATCGAGGTTGCGGGGTTGCGGGGTTGCGAGGTCTCGCGGTCGTTGGCGCCAAGCGAAGCCCAGCGAGACCGCGAAACCACGAGACCGCGCAACCGGGCGGCAGGGAGGGCGGCATCATGCACCTGACCTTCCGCCAGCTCGCCGAAATGACCGGCGGCGAGCTCGTTCAGGGCGCGGACGTCGCCACCGGCTCGGTCGTCATCGACAGCCGCGAGATCAAGCCCGACTCCGTCTTCTTCGCCATCAAGGGTGAGCGGCTCGATGGCCATCAGTTCGTCTCGCAGGCGCTGGAAACCGCGCGCGGCGCCGTGGTGTCGCAGGTTCCGGAGAACGTGCCGGCGGATAAGGGCATCATCCGCGTCGCCGATACGACCGTCGCCCTCCAGAACCTGGCGCGATCGATCCGCCAGCGTTACGACTTCACCCTCATCGCCATCACCGGCTCGGCCGGCAAGACCACCACGAAAGAGATGATCGCCACGCTCGCCGGCTCGGAGCGGCGAACGTTCAAGTCGTGGGGCAACTTCAACAATCTGATCGGCTGCCCGCTCTGCATCGACAACACGCCGGACGACGCCGAAGTCGTGGTCAGCGAGATGGGGATGAACCACAAGGGCGAGATCGCCCAGCTGGCCGGCCTCACCCATCCCGACGTCGGCGTCTACACGAACATCGGCCCCGTGCACATCGAGTTTTTCGGCACGATCGAGAAGATCGCCGAGGCGAAACGCGAGCTGCTGGAAAACGTGAAGCCCGGCGGCACGATCGTCCTCAACGCCGACAACCCGTACGTGATGAACATCAGCCGCGGTTTCGAAGGGCGCAAGATCACCTACGGCATCGATCACGACGCCGACTTTCGCGGCGTCAACATCCGCGAGCGCGGCCTCCTCGGCACTTCGTTCGAAGTCAGCGGCCACACCTTCGAGTTGTCGCTGCCCGGCCGCCACAATCTCGAGAACCTGCTGGCAGCCATCGCCGCCGCCCGTTCCATCGGCATCTCATGGGAAGGGATCAGCCGAGGGGTGCAGGCGCTCAAGCCGGCCTACCATCGCGGCATCATCCTCGACGCCGGCGGCGCCACGATCTACGACGATACCTACAACTCCAACCCCTACGCCCTCGGGCGCGCGCTCACGCTGCTCGATCAGGCCGACGTCGCCGGCCGCCGCATCGCCGTCATCGGCGACATGCTGGAGCTTGGCGACAAGGAGCTCGACTATCACCGCGACGCCGGCCGGGCCATCCCGAAGAGCGTCGACACCGTCATCGGCGTCGGCAAACGTTCGCGCGCGCTGCTCGAAGGGGCGGCTGAGGCGGGATTCGAAAACGAAACGCTTCACCACTTCGACGACGCCCGCGGCGCCGGCGACTTCCTGCAGACATTCATTCGTCCCGGAGACCTCGTGCTGATCAAGGCCAGCCGCGGCATCGGCCTCGATCGCATCGTCAACATGCTGACCGGACACGCGGAGGGCGCGCACTGATGCTTTACAAACTTCTCTATCCGCTCCGGGACATGATCTCCGGCTTCAACGTCTTCCGGTACATCACCTTCCGGACTGCGTGGGCCGCGCTCACCGCGCTGATCATCTCCTTCATCTTCGGCCCCTGGCTGATCGAGCGGATGCGCCAGATCAAAGCCGGCCAGTACATTCGCGAGGAAGGGCCGAAGTCGCACCAGATGAAGGCGGGAACGCCGACGATGGGCGGGATCCTCATCAACATCGCCATCGTCATCCCCACCCTTCTCTGGGCGGACATCGCCAACCCCTACATCTGGATCGTTCTCTTCGTCACCTTCGCCTACGGCGCCATCGGTTTCGTCGACGACTATCGCAAGCTGGTCAAGAAACAGAATCTGGGACTGACGGCGAAAGAGAAATTCTCGATGCAGATCGGCGTCGCGCTCGCCGCGGGCCTGGCCATCGCCTATCTGCCGTCGATTCACAACAACTACTCGACGGTGCTGACCTTCCCGTTTTTCAAGGCACTGCACCTGAACCTTGGATTTCTCTACATTCCCTTCATCATCGTGGTCCTCGTCGGCGCCTCGAACGGCGTGAACCTGACCGACGGACTCGACGGCCTGGCCATCGGCTCGACGCTCATCGTCGCCGTCACCTACACCATCCTCACCTACGCCGCCGGCAACTTCCGCGTGGCCGACTACCTGCGCATCGCCTGGGTACCGCAGGCCGGCGAGCTGGCGGTCTTCTGCGGGGCCATGGTCGGGGCATCGCTCGGCTTCTTATGGTTCAACGCCCATCCCGCGGAGATTTTCATGGGCGACGTCGGATCGCTGGCGCTCGGCGGCGCCATCGGCTGTCTGGCGGTGATGATCAAGCAGGAGATCCTGCTCTGCCTCGTCGGCGGCCTCTTCGTGCTGGAAGGGATGTCGGTCGTGCTGCAGGTGGCCTCGTTCAAGCTGACTGGACGGCGCATCTTCAAGATGTCGCCGCTGCACCATCACTTCGAGCTCTCCGGCTGGCGCGAGACGAAGGTCGTGGTCCGCTTCTGGATCATCGCCATCATCTTCGCCATGGTGGCCCTCTCGACTCTCAAACTGCGATGAAAACTCTGGTCATTGGAGCGGGCAAGTCCGGCGTGGCCGCGGCGAATTTTCTCGCCGCCCGCGGCGAATCGGTGCTGCTCACCGACGCCAGTGCCGCGCCCGACCTGCCGTATCCATTGCGCGACAGCATCGCCTGCGCATTCGGCCGTCAGGACCCGGCGCTATTGGATGGCATCGGGATGATCGTCCTCAGTCCCGGTGTGCCGCGAACCATTCCGCTGCTGCAGCAGGTCGAGCTCACGCCGATTCCCGTGATCGGTGAGATCGAGCTGGCGTATCGCCATGTCCCCAAAGGAAGCACCATCGTGGCGGTGACCGGGTCGAATGGGAAATCGACCACCACCGCGCTGATCGGCGAGATCCTGAAGATCGGCGGCCGGCAGCCGATCGTGGCCGGCAACATCGGCGAGCCCTTCATCGCCGCGCTCGACACCGAACGCCCGCGCACTTACGTGCTGGAGCTATCGTCGTTCCAGCTCGAATCGGTCGACACGTTTCGCGCCGACGTCGCGCTCGTGCTGAACGTCACGCCCGATCACATGGATCGCTATCCGACGTTCAACGATTACGCCGCGGCCAAGTACCGCATTTTCCGCAACCAGCAGCCGCACGACGTGGCCATCGTCAATGCTTCCGAGCGTCGCGCGGCGCCGCGCGATTCGAAAGCGCGGGTGTGGCGTTTTTCATCGGCCACCGCCGTCGACGACGGAGCATTTGTCGACGGCGACGATCTCGTTCTTCGCCACGACGGCAACGAGCGGCGCATCGCTCGCGCCTCGCTCAAGCTCGAAGGAACGGCCAATGTCGAGAACGCGCTCGCGGCGTGGCTGGCCGCGCGCGCGGCCGGCGTCGACGACGTCAGCGTGCAGATCGCCTTCGGCTCCTTCGCCGGACTGCCGCACCGCATGGTCCTCGTCCGCGAGCTCGACGGCGTTCGCTGGATCAACGATTCCAAGGGAACGAACGTTGACGCCACGCTCAAGTCGCTGGAGTCGTTCCCCCCATCCAGCGTCTGGCTCATCCTCGGCGGCAAAGACAAAGCGGGCGAGTTCGAGCGGATGCGCAAACTCGTCACCGGGAAAACGAAAGCCGTCCTGACCATCGGCGCCGCCGCCGATCGTATTGCCGCCGCACTCGACGGAGCCGCCACGATCGTTCCCGCCGGCGACATGCAGCACGCCATCGACTACGCCCGCGAGCATGCCAAAGCCGGCGACGTGGTCCTTCTTTCCCCCGCCTGCGCCAGCTTCGACCAATACCGAAACTTCGAGCACCGCGGCGAGCACTTCGAGGAACTGGTTCGAGGGCTGTCGTCATGAGCCGCAAACTCACCTACGACACCTACCTCTTCGGCGCCGCGGTGCTGATCGTCCTGATCGGCATGGTGATGATCTATTCGGCCTCGGCCATCATCACCATGCAGAAGGTGGGGTCGGACAACCCGTACTACTTCTTCCTGCGCCAGTTCGTCTGGCTCATCGCGGGGGGCGCGATCGGGGTGATGCTGATGCACGTCGATTCGGCGCGGTTGCGCGACCGCCGCATTATCTACGCCCTCAGCGGCGGCGTTCTCCTGGCGCTGGTCATCGCGCTCTTCCAGACCCCGATCAACGGCACCCATCGCTGGATCGTGTTCCAGCACTTTCAGCTGCAGCCGAGTGAATTCGCCAAGCCGGCCTTGATCCTCTTCCTGGCCTCGTACCTGGCGCACAAAGAGGAGCGCATCAACGAACTGACCTCGACGCTGCTGCCGCTTGCCGGCATCGTCGCGCTCTTCGCGGGACTGGTCCTTCTCGAGCCCGACTTCGGCACGGCCACGACGCTCGTCCTCGTCGCCGCTGGGATGATCTTCGCCGCCGGAATCTCCTGGACGCGCGTGGTCACCTTCGCGCTGATGATCATCCCCGCCGGCGTTCTGCTCGTCCTCAGCGCCGCCTACCGGCGCGACCGGCTGTTCACGTTCATGAACCCCGAGGCCGATCCGCTGGGGAAGGGATTCCAGGCCATGCAGTCGCTGATCGCTCTTGGCACCGGCGGGCTGCGCGGACTCGGCATCGGCAACGGACGGCAGAAGCTCTTCTTCCTGCCGGAGCCGCACACCGACTTCATCTTCTCGATCATCGGTGAAGAGCTCGGATTCATCGGCGCCTTCGTGCTCATCGGCCTCTTCGCATTCCTGGTCTGGCGCGGCTTCCGCGTCACGCGGCTCAGCCAGAATCGTTTCGACTTCTACGCGGCGCTCGGCTTCACGCTGCTGATCGGCATCCAGGCGCTGATCAACGTCAGCGTTGCGCTCTGCCTGCTGCCGACGAAAGGCCTGCCGCTGCCGCTGGTCAGCTACGGCGGCTCGTCACTGATCACCAGTCTCATCGCCGTCGGCGTCTTGTTGAACTTATCGCAGCAGTCAGGTTGAGGAAATCAGATCGATGGGTGTGCAGGGTGTGGGGAAGACGCTGATGATCGCCGGGGGCGGGACGGGGGGACACATCTACCCCGCCATCGCCGTTGCCCAGGAATGGATCGCCCGCGATGCCAAGCGTCGCGTCGTCTTCGTCGGCACCGAGCACGGGCTCGAAAAGAGCATCGTCCCCAGGGCCGGCTTTCCCCTCGAGCTCATCTCCGTCGGCGGACTGAAGGGAAAACGGCTCGGCGACACGATCAAGGGCCTGCTCCGGCTGCCGGTCGGTTTCGCGCAGGCCTTCTCGCTCGTCGGCAAATACCATCCCAACGTTGTCTTCGGTGTCGGCGGCTACTCCTCCGGACCGGTGCTCGCCGCCGCGAAATTGCGCGGCGTGCCGACGGCGATCCACGAATCGAATGCTTTCCCGGGCCTCACCAATCGCCTGCTGGCGCGCGTCGTCACCGCCGTCGCCGTCGCCTTCGAAACGGCCGCGCAGCGGATGAAACGACCGGACGCGGAGATCACCGGTAATCCGATCCGCAGCGAGTTTTTCTCCGACACCCGACGCCCGACGTCCGACACCTTCAAACGGATCCTCATCTTCGGCGGCTCGCAGGGCTCGCGCGTGATCAACGACGCCATGATCGGCGCGCTTCTGTTCATGGCGCCGTTGAAGGACCGCATCGAAATCGTCCACCAGACCGGTCCGAGCGAACTGCAGAAAATGCAGCAGGCCTATCGCGCCTCCGCGTTCACCGGCGCGCGTGTGGTTCCGTACCTCGATCCGATCGCCGGCGAGATCGCCGCGGCGGACCTGGTCGTCTCGCGCTCCGGCGCGATGACGGTCGGCGAGCTGGCGGCGCTGGGCCGCGCGGCGATCCTCATCCCGTTCGCCGCGGCGACGGACAACCATCAGGAGCTGAACGCGCGCGCCGTCGAGCAGGCTGGCGGCGCCGTGGTGATCACGGAGCGCGAGCTTTCACCGGAGCGATTGGGCTTCGCCATCACCGAAATCGTCAACGATCCCGATCGGACGGCGCGCATGGGATCGGCCGCGCGAACGCTGGCGGCGCCCGATGCCACAAAAAAGATCGTCGATTTACTCGAAAAAATAGAGCGAAGCGAATAAAATTGTTTATTAGCAATCCACTAACTGAGATGAATTTAGACAAGATTAAGAACATTCATTTCGTCGGCATCGGCGGAATCGGAATGAGTGGCATTGCTGAGATCCTGACCGGTCGCGGGATGGCTGTCTCCGGCTGCGACCTCAAACGCTCCTCCGCCACCACTCTTCTGACCGGCCGCGGAGTCGACGTGCGCATCGGCCACGACGTTGCCCACCTGGCCGGCATCGACACCGTCGTCGTCACCGCCGCGGTCAAGGGCGCCAACGTGGAAGTCGACGCCGCCCGCGAGCGCGGCATCGACGTCGTCCGCCGCAAAGACCTCCTGGCGGCGATCGTCGACGAGAAGCGCGCCGTCGGCGTTTCCGGCACGCACGGCAAGACCACCACCTCGGCCATGATCGCTACCATCCTCGAAGAAGCCGGGCTCGATCCGACCGTCATCGTCGGCGGCATGCTCCCCAACTTCGCCTCGAATGCGAAGGATGGGAAGGGTGACGTGATCGTGGTCGAAGCCGACGAGTACGACCGTACCTTCCACGAGCTTCATCCCGAGATCGCCGTCATCACCAACATCGAGGCCGACCACCTCGAGTACTACGGCAGCTTCGAGAACATTGTCGAAGCGTTCCGCATCTTCACCGAGAACGTACGGCCCGGCGGCGCGATCATCGGTTGTGTCGACGATCCCGCCGTTGCGGCGCTGCTCGACAGGCGCGGACAAGGCGCGGGTCCGAAGATCATTCGTTATGGCCTCGGTCCTGGCGCCGGCCTGACCGCGCGGAATCTCGAGTTTCACGAGCGGGGCGCATCGTTCGACGTCGACGGCATCGGTTTCTTCAAGCTCTTCGTCCCCGGGCAGCACAACGTGCGCAACGCCCTGGCCGCGATTGCCGTCGCGCGCGAGCTTGGCGTGAGCACCGAGGCGACCGCGGCCGGCGTGGCGAAGTTCCTCGGAGTCGATCGCCGGTTCCAGATTCTCGGCGACTACAACGGCGCGCTCGTCGTCGATGATTACGCGCATCACCCCACCGAAATCCGGGCCACGCTTTCGGCCGCGCGCAGCGGCTATCCGCAGCGACGTGTCGTGGCGCTCTTCCAGCCGCACCTCTATTCGCGCACCCGCGATTTCGCTCGCGAGTTCGGTGAGTCGCTACACGGAGCCGACGTTGCCTTCGTCGCGCCGATCTACGCCGCGCGCGAGAAACCGATCGAGGGGATCTCCGCGCGGATGATTGCCGACTCCGGAAGCGGCATCGAATTCCTCGATCGCAGCCACGTCGAGATCGTTAACGAGCTGCGGCGCCGTCTGCAGCCGAACGACGTCTTTATCGCCATGGGTGCCGGCGACGTCCACGAGATCGCCGAAGAGCTCGTGCGCGGCGACGGCGAGGAGAGGAGCTGATGTCGGCCGGTTACGACAGCACCTCGCCGCGTTTCTTCCGTCCGGCTGACGTTGGCCGGCTGCGCCGCAATCAGCGCCGGATTCAATTTCAACGCATGGCCTCGATCGGCGGTAGGGGACTCATCGTCCTCGCCATCGTCATCGGTCTGGTCGTGGCCTATCGCCAGACCCAGGGTGACGCGCGTTTTGCGGTGAAGACGATCGAGATCGCCGGTACGACTCACACCTCGCGTGCCGCCATCGACGCCGTGACGCGCCAGTACATCGGCGCCAATCTCTTCCGCATCGACATTGCCCGGCTGCAGGCGGATCTCCGCCGCATCGGCTGGGTGAAACGGATCGAGGCGGAGAAGAAGCTGCCCGATACGCTGCGCATCCGCATCGTCGAGCGCACGCCCGTCGCACTCGCCGCGGTCGGTGGGCGCATCGCCTATGTCGACGAGAACGGGGAGCCGTTCGCGGATCTCTCGCCGGCGGTGGGTGACGCCGATCTGCCGCTGATCACGAACGCCGCCGGCCCCGAGCTGGCGCGCAGCGTCACGCTGCTCGGCGACCTGCGCGCGCGCGATCCGCAGATCTACTCGCGCATCTCCGAGGTGAAGCCGGTCGCTCCCAACGGATTCGCGCTCTTCGATCGCGAGCTCGGCGCATTCGTTTACACCGAGGAAGGCGATCTCTCCGCGAAGTGGCGCGACCTCTACGCCGTCGCCCGCGCGGAGCACCTCGGCGCGCACGACATCGAGTACGCCGATCTCCGCTTCGCCGGCCGCATCGTCATCAAACCGATTCACGCGGCGGCCCTTCCGCCGCTGACGCACCCGCAAGTGATTTCAACGCAGATAACGAATTAGTCAGGAGACATCGAATGCCGAAGACCGAAGAAAAATACATCGTCGCGCTCGACATCGGAACTTCCAAGGTGTGCGTGCTGGTAGGGGAAGTGACCGACCGCGGGCAGATCGAGATCATCGGCAAAGGCACCTCGCCGATGAAGGGAACCCGGCGCGGCAACATCATCAATCTCGATCAGGCCATCGAGGCGGTGAAGAAGGCCGTCGACGAAGCCGAGGTCATGGCCGGGCTGCAGATCGAATCGGTCTACGTCGGCGTGGCCGGCGATCACATCCGCTCGGTCAACTCGCGCGGCGTGGTCTCGGTCACCGGCAAGCATCGCGAGATTTCGCGCGAAGACATCGACCGCGTCATCGAAGCGTCGAAGTCGATCAATGTGCCGGCGGAACTGGAGCTCCTGCACGTCATTCCGCGCGAGTTCGTGGTCGACGGGCAGGACGGCATTCACGATCCGCTCGGCATGACCGCGGGCAGGCTCGAGGCGAACGTCCACATCGTCACCGGCGCGCGCACGCACAACCAGAACGTGCTGACGGCGGTGAACAAAGCCGGAATCGCCGTGCAGGAGCTCGTGCTCGAACAGCTCGCGGCCGCGGAGGCGGTGTTGACGCAGGACGAGCGCGAGATGGGCGTGCTGCTCATGGACCTCGGCGCGGGGACGACCGACTACGCCGTCTTTCTCGAAGGCAACGTCGTCCACACCAACGTGCTGCCGGTCGGCGCCGGACACTTCACCAGCGACATCTCGGTGGTGCTGCGGACGCCGATGGAAGATGCGGAGCGCATCAAGAAGCGTTACGGCTGCGCGCTCGGCTCGCTGGTGACCGAAGACGATCCGATCGAAGTGCCGACGGTCGGCGGCCGCGCGCCGAAAATTCTCTCCAAGCACGAGCTGACGAACATCCTCGAGCCGCGCGCCGCGGAGATCGCCAAGCTGGTCTATCGCGACATCGAAAAGGTCGGCCTCGACAAGGAGATCCGCAGCGGCGTCGTCGTCGTCGGCGGCGGCGCGGAGATGGACGGTATGGTGGAAATGGTCGAGCAGGTGTTCGACCAGCAGGCTCGCAAGGGAGTGCCGCGCGGTCTGAGCGGACTCTCCGACACCGTGGCCGGACCGGAGTGGGCGGCGGCGGCGGGCCTGCTGCTGTGGGGATTCCGCGATCGGGCGCGGGTACGCAAACGCCCGCGCCGCGGGTTCGCGCGGATCGCCGATGGGTTCAAGTCACTTTTCACGCAGACGTAGTAACGCCAAATATTGTTTGAATACGTAACACAAAATGATTACTCTTCCTGGAGACGGTAAATGATCACATTTGACGAAAAACCTGGTGACGGAAGGTTGGCGGTGATGCTCGACGAAGAGCAGCTCGGAGCCAGAATCAAAGTCATCGGCGTGGGCGGTGGTGGGGGCAATGCGGTCAACCGGATGATTCAGGCCGGGATCAAGGGCATCGAGTTCATGGTGGCCAACACCGATGTCCAGGCGATGCGCACCTCGCTCGCGCCGGTGAAGCTTCAGATCGGCGGCAAGCTCACCAAAGGCCTCGGCGCCGGCGCCAATCCCGAGATCGGCAAGCAGGCCGCGCTCGAAGACACCGATCGCATTCTCGAAGCGCTTTCGGGCGCGGACATGATCTTCATCACCACCGGCATGGGCGGCGGCACCGGCACGGGCGCCGCGCCGATCATCGCTTCGCTGGCCGCCGAGCTGGGCGCGCTGACGGTGGCCGTGGTCACGAAGCCGTTCGGCTTCGAAGGAAAGCGCCGCCGCATCCAGGCCGAGCAGGGCATCCGCTCGCTGCGCGAGACGGTCGACACGCTCATCACCATTCCCAACGAACGGCTGCTCAACTTCGTCGAGCGGGCCACGTCGCTCAACGAAGCCTTCACCATCGCGGATGACATCCTCCGCCAGGCCGTGCAGGGCATCTCGGATCTCATCACCGTTCCCGGCGGGATCAACCTCGACTTCGCCGACGTGAAGACGATCATGCACGGAATGGGGATGGCGCTCATGGGCACCGGCGTCAGCTCGGGCGAGCATCGCGCCGTCGAAGCGGCACAGCGGGCCATCTCCTCGCCGCTGCTCGAGGAAGCATCGATCGAAGGGGCGAAGGGCGTTCTGATCAACATCACCGGCGGACCGGACATGACCCTCTTCGAGGTTCACGAAGCGGCGTCGATCATCCAGGAAGCGGCCGACGAAGAGGCGAACATCATCTTCGGAACGGTCATCGACCCGAGGATGAAGGACGAGGTCAAGGTCACCGTCATCGCCACCGGCTTCGACTCCGCGACCAAAGGATTTCTGAACACGCGCGGCGAGCAGCTTTCGTCGAGCAACGCGCGCGCGGCGGCGAGCGCCAGCGCGGCGCCGTTCCGGCCCTTCGCGCCGAAGGAGATCGCGGCGCAGCACGAGGTCGCTCCCGAGATTCCCACACAGCCGCAGGTCGGCTCGGAAGGAGAGATCTACGATCCGCCCTTTTTTCGCAAAGGATTCAGCCGCCCCGACGGCTCCGGCGGTTTCGGGCCGATGGCGTCGAGTGATTTCGGCAATGACCTCGATATTCCGACGGTGATCCGCAACTTGAGCGACTAGGCGGGCACGGCCCGCCGCGTTGCTTGCCCAAGGCTCATTCGGCAGTAGCGCGAAGATGTTCTTTTCGGATTTTTGAACTTCCCAAGCGGCGCGCCCCTCCTGCGCGCCGTTCGCGATCCAGGGGAGAGGGACCCGGGATCAACTGCTCCGTGACGGGGCGCGGTCTTCCAACCGCGCCCCGTACTTTTTGCGGAGACAAAAAAGGCCGCCGGTTGCCCGGCGGCCTTTCGTTGATTGCTGAGGGTTTGCTTCAGGGCTGCGGTTTCTGCTGCGCCCGCTCGGTTTCGAGCTTGCTGAGGCGCTCGGTGAGAGTCTTGTTCTCGGCGCTCAGCTTCTGCACGGCCATCCAGAGAGCCATCTCGACGTCCTGGCCGTTGATGTGTTTGTCGTCGCCGCGTCCGAAGATCGTGTAGAAATCTTCGGCGATGAGTCCGAGGCGATCCTTCGGGCCGTTGTTCTTGAAGTCGTAGGTCACGACCGGAACGGCTTCGATCTTCTGGAGGATGTCAGGCACATCGATCGCCTCGATGTTCTCTTTGAACGTGCGCGAGGAGGCGACCGTGAAGGTGGTGGAGCCGGCGTTGATGCTGGAGGTCGTGGCGCCGTTGGCGATCACGAGCTGGGAGCCGGGGCTTCCCGTGCCGATTCCAACGTTGCCGCTGGCGTCGACCGTGACGCGATCGGTCGTGCCGCCCGTCTTCAGACGAAGCGTTCCGGCGCTCTGCAGCGCCAGGCCCGCGCCGCTCTCATTGGTGATCCACGCGGCGTTGTCCGTGGTGGGGTAGACGATCCCGGGCAGGCGGATGGCGCCGTTGACGTCCAGTTTCGAGTTGCTGTTCGGGCTGGCGGTGTTGATGCCGACCGCGCCGTTGGCGCTGATGTCGATCGAGCTCGTAGGCGCGCCCGGGCGAATGCGGAACGGCAGCCGCGAGCCGCTGGTCACGTCGCGGACGAAGAAGTTCGCTTCGTTACCGGCGACGTCCCACGTCTGGGCGGTGAAGCCGCCGCTGTTGTTCTGTTCGAGGCGCATCGCCGGGGTGTTGCTCGTGGCGACGTGAATGTCGAGAACCGGCGTGGAGGTGCGGAATCCGACGCGGCCGGTGCTGTCGACGAAGATCGAGTTCGTCGGCGCGGAGCCGGTGACCGTGACCGGAACCGTCGCCGCGGTGATGTCCTCGATGGAGAACTTGTTCGCGCCGCCGCTGGCGGAATCGTTGGCCGTCAGCTGCCAGTCGTGGTTCGGGAAGCCCGTCCCCGTGCTGGTGTCGTCGAACTTGATGCGGGTGTTGTTCTCTTTCAGGCGGATCGTGTCGAAGCCGAACGACTCGTTGTTCACGCAGTCGAGGCCGACGCAGAGGCTGCCCTGGATGATTTCGTCATCTGCGGTGACGACGTCCAGCGGCGTGATGACTTTGCCGTTCGTCAGCGACGACGTCGTTACCGGCGTCTTTCCAGCCGTACGCGGCTCTTCCGCGTCCGGCGAGACGAAGGCGCCGTTGATCACGGCCAAGCTGCCCGACTGCACGAGAGCGCTGGCGTTGATTCCGGCGGCGCTTTGAATGCGGCCGGCGGCATCATCGTCACCCGCGGCGCGGGCAGCGGCCAGCTGCTTCTTCACGTCGGCGGAGATGCGCGGAACCAGGCGCAGTTCATAGGTGTAGGAGCCGTCGGTCATCCTTGCGCCGAGGTCCTGGAGACGGAACGACGGGACGGAGCCCGCCGCAAACTCCTTGTGGAAGACGGCGCCATTCGGTCCGACCACCGTGAGGACGACCTTCTCGTGGTCGGCACCCGACACCATCCATTGAACGCTCGAGCCGGCGGCCGTGGCGTGGCCGACCGTTTCGTTGTTGCCCGACTTGGCGAGCGCGATGGTGGGAAGAAGCAGCAGGCAAATCAGAGAGACGAGAGCAAACCGAGAGAGTGACCGGGCATGGATCATACGATTTCTCCTCCTGAGCCACACACGTTCCGTGCGTGGGAAGACGGTTGATGGTGGACGCGTATGCGTAACTTACGGCAATTGTTGAGCTACGACTACACAAAAATGGAAAGTTACGCAACGGAGGTTACGGAAAGGCGGTTTTTTACGCCCCGCTTACAAATGGCGTTCAACTACTCCCACTCGATCGTGCTGGGCGGTTTGGACGAGATGTCGTAGACGACGCGGTTGATCCCGCGAACCTCGTTCACGATCCGGCGGCTGATCTGGTCGAGCAGCTCGTGCGGCATGCGGTACCAGTCGGCGGTCATGAAATCGGTGGTCGAGACGGCCCGGACGGCGACCACGTTCTCGTAGGTCCGCTCGTCTCCCATCACGCCGACGCTCCGCACCGGAAGCAGGACGGCGAAGGCCTGTGCGATCTGGCGATAGAGGCCGGCGCGGCGGATCTCGTCGATCACGATCTCGTCGGCGTTCTGCAGGATTTCGACGCGCGCGGCGTTGACCTCGCCGAGGATGCGCACGGCCAGGCCAGGGCCGGGGAAGGGATGCCGCCAGACGAATTCCTCCTCGAGGCCAAGCTCGATCCCGAGCTGGCGGACTTCGTCCTTGAACAATTCGCGAACCGGTTCGATGAGCTTGAGCCCCATCTTCTCCGGCAGGCCGCCGACGTTGTGGTGGGTCTTGATCACGGCTGACGGGCCCTTGATCGAGACCGATTCGATCACGTCGGGATAGAGCGTTCCCTGCACCAGGAACTCGGCGCCGGTGATCCGTTTCGCCTCTTCTTCGAAGATGGCGATGAATTCGTTGCCGATCTTCTTCCTCTTGGCCTCGGGATCCTCAACGCCGGCCAGCTTGTCGTAGAAGCGCTGGCGTGCGTCGACGGCGACGACGTGCATGCCCAGCCCTTCAGAGAGGCGCGACATGACCTGCACCGCTTCGTTTTTTCGCAGCACGCCGTTGTCGACGAAGATGGCGGTGAGCTGATCGCCGATCGCTTCCGCGACCAGGACCGCGGCCACCGAGGAGTCGACGCCGCCGCTGACGGCTGCAATCACCTTTCGATCGCCGACGGTGGCCCGGATCTCATCGACCTTGCGCTTGCGGTAGTCGCCGAGGTCCCACGATGGCGTGCAGTGGGCGATGTCGAAAAGGAAGTTTCGAATGATCGAGGTTCCCGCTTCGCTGTGCGTGACCTCGGGATGAAACTGGATTCCGAAGCACTGGCGCGCGGCGCTCTCGAACGCGGCGATCGGCGCATTCGCCGACGAGGCCGTGATGCGGAATCCCTCGGGCTGGCGCAGGATCTTGTCCCCATGACTGGCCCACACGCGCTGATGCGCGGGCGTGTTGGCGAAGAGGGGGGAATCGCCGGCGTCGACGTCGATCTCGGCGCGGCCGTATTCGCGCTCCGCGGAAGCCTCGACTCTGCCGTCGAGCAGATAGGCGGTGAGCTGCATCCCGTAGCAGATACCGAGGATGGGCACGCCCAGCTCGAAGATTTCGCGTGAGCAGATCGGCGCGGCCTCGGCGTACACAGACTGCGGGCCGCCGGAGAGGATGATGGCCTTCGGCGCGAGCGCGCGAATCTTGTCGACGCTGGTGTCGAACGGAAGAACGACGGAGTAAACGCGTTGCTCGCGGATCCGGCGGGCAATGAGCTGCGTGTATTGCGATCCGAAATCGAGAACGAGAACGGTCTCTGACACTACAGAAGGTTCCGCAGTTCTTTGCCCGGTTTGAAGCGGATGGTGTTCCCGGGCGGGATCTTCACTTCGACGCCGGTCTTGGGGTTCCGGCCGATTCCTTTCTTCCGCTGTTTGACCTGGAAAACACCGAAGCCGCGAAGCTCGATGCGCTGCCCGCGCGCCAGTGCGTTGCGAAGTCCTTCGATCACGGTGTCGACCGCCTGCGCCGCCTTGACGCGCGAAATTTCGGACACTTCCGCGACCTTGTTGACGATGTCCGCTTTGATCATGCGGCGGATTATAACCTCTTCTGAATGAGCGACTCGCAGCGACATCGGATCGATATCTGGCTCAAGCACGTCTGCCTCTTCAAGCACCGCACCGACGCCACCGAGGCCTGCCGCGGCGGGCACGTCAAAGTGAATGGCCAGCGCGTCAAACCGGCCTCTCCCGTCCGCGAGAACGATGTGATCGAGTTCTACCTGGGCGAGACGTTCCGCCGGGTGATCGTTTCATCCATCCCCGATCGCCAGCAGCCCAAAGAGATTGCTCGGACGATGTACAAGGACGAGACGCCGGTGGTCGAGAAGCCGGACCTCCCCATGTTCCGCGACCGCGGCACCGGCCGTCCCACGAAGCGCGAGCGGCGCGAAATGGAAAACTTCATGACGAAGATCCGCAGATGAGCGCCATGTCGTTTGCTCGTCTCAACGCCGGCGTTTTCCATTCGCGTCGGGCTATCATGTGCGCTGACTAGTTAGATGACCAGCTCAGGAGACGACTCGGTGACTCGAAAGAGCGAGACGAAACGTTGGCCGGTGCAGGACGCCAAGGCACGCTTCAGTGAATTGCTCGATGCCAGCCTCACGAAAGGTCCGCAGATCGTGACTCGGCGCGGAGAGGAGATGGCCGTCCTCGTGCGGGTCGATCATTGGCGCCAACTGGAAGAGGCCACACGTCCACGGTTGAAGGACCTGTTACTCGCCGCCGCACCGCGCGCGGAGGTTCCGGTGACTCCGCGACGGGGAGTTTTCTGTGGGGTCAGGTCTAAAGTCTAAAGTAGGGCTCAAGGTTCAAGTGCGCCAAGGCGACAGGACGGCGTCGGAACTTTAGACTTTAGACCTGACCCCACTTGATGTTCACCTCTTCGCGATCACGTTAGCGCGCATTTCTCACGGTCTGCTTTGAATCATTTGAACCACAGAGACGCGGAGAGCACAGAGGGACCGTCTCTGTGTCCTCTGCGTCTCTGTGGTTCATTTGGCTCTCGACGACGTACAGAGTGCCGACGATTCCACATCACTCATGAACGCGACCAGGAGAAGGACGATCGGTTCTCAATGCCCCAGGTTCGGATTCGATCCCGCGGGCGCTGCCGGCGCCTTCTTCACCTGTCCCGGGATTGGCGCCTGTCCTTCCTTGATCGCTTCGAGGGTGTCGGGGTTGGAGAGGTCGAGGCGGGCGTTTGCCATCTGGCTGCGGAAGCGGGATTCGTAGAGCAGCTTGGCCAGCGGGGCGGCGTCGACGCCGCCGTGGCCGCCGTGCTCGACGAAGACGACGACGACCATCTGCGGGTTGTCTTTCGTCGCATATGACGCGAACCAGGCGTGGTCTTTGTACTTGTACGGCAGTCCCTCGGTCTTGACCCAGCCGTGCTGGGCGATGACCTGGACCGTGCCGGTCTTGCCGGAGATGTCCAGCCCTTCGATGCGGGCGTTGCCGCCGGTGCCGCCTTCTTCGTTGACCACTTTCCAGAGACCGAGCTTCACCGTCTCCAGCGCTTTCGGGGCGAGCGTGACTTTGTGCAGCACCTCGCTGGCCACCTGCAGCCGTTCGACGTGGCCGTCCGGATTCACCTTCTCGATCATCTTCACCACGTGCGGCCGGTAGACCGTGCCACCATTGGAGATGGCGGCCATCATGTTGGCCACCTGCAGCGGCGTGACGATGAGCGGGCCCTGACCGATGGCGACGGAGATGGTTTCCGACGGATACCACTTGCGATGCTGCTTGACGTTGGCCCATTGCGTCGAGGGGACGAGGCCCGGCTTCTCGCCGTCGAGATCGATCTTCGAGACTTCGCCAAAGGTCAGCTTGTGCGCGTATTCGGCGATGCGGTCGACGCCCAGCCGGGCACCGACGTTGAAGAAGAAGATGTCGCACGAGACTTTGAGGGCGTTGGCCACGCTGACGTCGCCGTGGCCGTTCTTGTTGTAGCAGCGGAAGCGCCGGCCGAAGAAGACGCCGCTGCCGCTGCAGAAGAACGACGTTCCCGTATCGATCGCTCCTTCGGACAGACCGGCCATGGCCATGACCGCTTTGAAGACCGATCCGGGCGAGTAGAGGCCCTGGATAGCCCGATTCAGCTCGACCTTGAACGGATTCGAAGCAATCGTCCGCCACACCTCGGGCGTGAAGCGGCGTGAATAGACGTTGGGGTTGAATGCCGGCGACGAAACCATGGCCAGCACTTCGCCGTTGCGCGGATCGAGGGCGACCGCGGAGCCGACGAACTCGTTTTCGATGAAGTACTGCTCGGCGCGGCGCTGCAGATCGAAGTCGATGGTGAGATAGACGTTGTCGCCGGCCACCGGTTCCTTGCGCGCCGGACGGTACTCGGCCAGCCGGCGGCCGTGGCTGTCGTACTGCCAGTACTGGGCGCCATCCTGGCCGCGGAGATACTCGTCGTACATCATCTCCACGCCGCGCTTGCCGAGAAGATCGCCTTGCCTCAGATCCTTGTTCCTGGCCAGATCTTTCTCACTGGCCTCGCCGATGAAGCCCATGATGTGGGCGGCCATGGTGGCGTACGGATAGTTGCGGCGCTGCACCGGCTCGACGTCCAGCTCGGGAAATGCCACGGCTTGCGCCTGAATCGAAGCCACCTGCGACATCGACAGATCCTCGGCGATCGGAATGGGCCGGGCGATGGGGATGGCTTTCCCCTTGTCGAAACGTGCTTCGATCTCCTGCGGTTGCACGCCGAGTACCTGGGCCAGGAAGGCGATGACCTTCTGGCGATGCGCCGGGTCGGCCTTGGCGATCGGTCGCATGATCACGCGATCGAGGCTGAGCGAATACGCCGGCTGGTTGTCCGCCAGAATCTTCTGCCCGCTGCGGTCGAGGATCAGGCCGCGCTTGGCCGGCGTGACGATCTCCCGCAGCGCATTGGCCTCGGAGAGATTGCGATACTTCTCCGCCTGCACGCCCTGCACGACCCAGAACGAGCCCGCCAGGAAGACGAAGACGATGACGATCGCCCACAACAGGGCGTTGATGCGAAAGGTCAGGAACTTCTGGTCATCTCTGTAGACGCGCATGGATCACCACCCGGTCGGCCGGCGTGTGGCCTCGATCGGCTCTTCGCGCAGGAACAACGTCAGCAACAGATAAACGATCATTCCGAACAGGCAGGTGAAGATCGTCTTCACCACCATGCCCTGTTCGAACATCTCGACTTTTTGCTTCAGCAGGATGTTTACCAGGATGTAGATGACGAGCTCGTTGACGATCACCGCACCGACCAGGCAGGCGCCGAAGGGGAGCGTGCCGCGCAGCACCAGCCGCGAGTTGATGTAGGCGACGGCGTAGGCGCAGACGGTCAAAGCGAAGGCGTGCAGCCCGAACATGGCACCGGAGTAGGCATCCTGGACCAGGCCGGCGATCATGCCGGCGATGATGGCGCCGAAGACGTTGCCGCCCATCGAGTAGTAGACCACCAGGATCACGTAGGGATTGAAGAACGCCAGCGCGTTGGGAAAGAAACTGTCCAGCAGCGAGTGAAGGGTGAGGGCGATCAGCAACCCGACGGCGAAGCGAAGCCACCTCACGGCGTGTACCTCACGACGTCGTTCGGAACCTTGCGCGTGTGGAGAATGATCACCTCTTCGAGCGAGCCGAAGTCGACCGACGGATGCACGGTGATGGTCTTGAACAGATCCTGCCCCTTCTCGGCTTTCGTCACCACGCCGACCGGAATCCCTTTCGGATAGATGCCGTCGATGCCGGCGGTCATGACCACGTCGCCGGGGCGGACGTCGGCGAGTGAGGGGATGTCGTAGAGCTGTGCGCCGCTGCTGCCGTCGCCGCGCAGAACGCCCTGGCGCCGGGTGCGGTCGACGAGGACGCCGGCCGAGGAGTTGCCGTCGGTGATCAGCTGCACCTTGGCCATGTCTTTCGTCGTCAGGACCACGCGGCCGATCAGTCCATTGGCGTTGACCACGGCGTCGTTGACGTCGATGCCGTCGTTCGAGCCGCGGTCGAGGATGATCGATTTGAAGCGGCTGGAGGTATCGAGCATCACCGGCTTGGCCATCGTCGTCGGCATCACGAACTGCTCGGAGTAGCCCATCAGACTGCGCAGGCGGCGCAGGTCGCCTTCCGACTGGCGGAGGCGGAGGTTTTCGGTGGTGAGGGTGTCGAGCTGCCGGTGAAGCTGCAGGTTCTCGGCGACGGAGCGGCGCATGTCGAGATAGCCGTGGTAGACGTCCGACAGCGACTGCCCGACCCAGTTCACGGTCTTGGGAACCGGCGCGAAGAGGATCATCACGCTGCGCTCGAACATCGTCCGGGTCTCGCCGACGTAGCGAGTACGGGTGCTCAGGCTCATGAGGATGAACAGAAGCCCCAGGACGACGATCAGCAGCAGCGTCGGTCGCCGGGGAATGACATCAACAGGTGCGGCCATGATTCGTGCGCGTAATGAGCAGGTTTTGAGCCATGTGGTTTCCTGGGAGCGCGGGCGTCCCGCCCGCTGGTGGCGAGCCGCAGACGTTGCGCGAGAACAGCGGGCGAGACGCCCGCGCTCCCAGGAGTGCCCTATTCAATGGAGATCTTTCGCAGCAGGTTGAAGTCCGTCAGCATCTGGCCCGTCCCCAGCGCCACGCACGCCAGCGGATCCTCGGCCAGCGTGACCGGCAGGCCGGTTTCCTCACGCAGGCGCCTGTCCAGATTCTTCAGCATCGAGCCGCCGCCGGCGATGATGATGCCTTTGTCCATGATGTCGGCCGAGAGCTCGGGCGGCGTGCGCTCGAGCGCGACGCGTACCGCTTCGACGATCGTGGCCACCGTTTCGGAGAGCGCTTCGCGGATCTCTTCGTCGCTGACGACCAGCGTTTTCGGAACGCCTTCGACCAGGTCGCGGCCTTTGATCTCCATGGTCATCTCTTCATCGAGCGGGAAGGCGGAGCCGATCTCCATCTTGATCTGTTCGGCGGTGCGCTCGCCGATGAGGAGGTTGTACTTGCGCTTGATGTACTGAATGATCGCGTCGTCCATCTCGTTGCCGGCCACGCGCACCGAGCGCGAGTAGACGATGCCCGCCAGCGAGATCACGGCGACGTCGGTGGTGCCGCCGCCGATGTCGACGATCATGTTGCCGGTGGGATCGGTGATCGGCAGCCCGGCCCCGATCGCCGCCGCCATGGCCTGCTCGATCAGATAGACCTCGGTGGCGCCGGCGCGCAACGCCGAGTCTTTCACGGCGCGCTTTTCGACCTGCGTGATCTCCGAGGGGACCGAGATCACGATGCGCGGCTTCACCAGGAAGCGACGCCCGTGCGCCTTCTCGATGAAGTACTTGATCATCTTCTCGGTCACTTCGAAGTCGGCGATGACGCCGTCTTTCATCGGCCGGATGGCGACGATGTTGCCGGGCGTGCGGCCGAGCATTTCTTTCGCTTCCTTGCCGACCGCTTCGACGTTGTTGTTGATCTTGTTGACCGCGACAATGGAGGGTTCGCGGACGACGATGCCTTTGTTCTTGGCGTAGACGAGCGTGTTCGCTGTCCCGAGGTCGATCGCCAGATCGTTCGAGAACATCGAGAGCAGTGATTTGAGAGCCATCTTCTAAGTGTTGTCCTTTTACTGGCTTGATCGGAGTTGCCGCGGTGCAAGAGCGCTGCCCTGTCGGTGCTCGGTGTTCGGAGTTCGGAGTTCGGAGATAGAGGAGGGATGCAACCGACCACTGACAACCGACAACCGATCACTGACAACCGATCACCGCCAACCGGCAACCTTCCCTATTCTTCCACGAGCACCGTCTCAGAAGCCGTAGTTTGTTTGCCTGCCGCGTTGATCGCTTTCACGGTGACCAGGTTGCGGCCGATCTTGTTGAAGCTGACCAGCTTCTTGAAGCGGCCGGTGGCGTCGACGTCGGCTTCTTCATCGTTGATCAGCACGGTCGCGCCCGGATCGGTGGTCCCTTCGATCATGTAGAACGGTCCGCCGATCGGGTAGGGGCGCTTGAGCTGCAGCGCGGGAGGAGGTGACGACTGGGCGGGCGTCCCCTCGTGTCCACCGCCGTTCACGCGGAAGCGCCGGAAGGCGGAAAACGGTCCGCTTTCGCCGTCCGGGCCGACCGAGGCCACGCGCCAGTAGAACGCCCCCTCCGCCGTCACGCGGGCGGAGGCGGTGGTCTTCTGCCGCTTCGAGTTGATCTCGAGCGAGGTGAAGAGCCGCGAGTGGGAAACCTGGAGGACGTAACCGCTCGCTCCGGCGACGGCCTCCCACGAGAATTCGACGCGCGAATCGTTCGTCACCAGGAAAACCTGATTGTCGGCCGGCGTCAGCAGCGCCGGCGGCATGACCAGCTTCTTGACCGGCGAGAGAGCGCCCTCCGGTGTGGCGGTGAGCTTTTCGCCGACGGCGATCTTCACCGCGGGGCCGCCGTTGGAGGGCGCGACGGATGCCGAGCCCTTCTCGGCCACGATCGCCGTCGCCTTCTGGGCGTTGACGCCGACCTGCGTGGTCGACTCCGAGTCGATGGTGATCTGGCTGCCCGGCGTGCGCACGCTGGAGGCGTTGTCGGTCGTGGCCACCTCCACCGAGCCGATCTGCATCTGCACGGAGTTGTTCTTCCGGCTGGTGGAGGGATTGAACTGCGAGTAGATCTCGAGGAGGGCGTTGGAGCCGATGGTGTAGAGCGAACCGTTCGAGAAGATCAGCTCCGCCGACGCGCCGCTGCCGGTCTTGACCCAATCACCATTGAAGAGAGGTGTGCGCGTCTCGGCGGCGGTCCAGTCGCTGGTCGACGACTTCTGATACTGGACGTCGCCTTCCACCGTGAGGAACTGGGCGTCGTTCTCCGCTCCGGCCTTGCCGCTCAGCGCGGCCCGGCTGAAGGTCTGCGATTCTACGGCGGCGCTTTCGGCGTCGGGATACTTGCCGGCGGCCAGCAGCGTTCCGGCCTCATCGAGCTTGTGCTGGGCGCGGTCGAAGTCGCCGCGGTGCGTGGGAAAGTCCTTCGATGCCGCCAGGGTGTTCAGCGCCTGGCGCGCTTCGGCGATCGCCGACTCGGCCGAGCTGCGCGGATTCCGCTTCTGGTTCGTGTAGTACCACCACCCGCCGCCGCCGAGGAGAAGGAGCAGGATGACCAGGCCGATCTTCTTGAGGCGATCGATGGAGACGAGGTACCAATCGATTGCAACACCGTCGGCTCGCTTCTTTTTCTTGGCCATCGAACGAGGCGGACTTTATAGCATGGTGGCCGGAAACGACGTGCCTGCCACCGGCTCCGGTTTGCTCCGGGGAGCGGGAATAGCTACACTGCCCCGTTTTTTACGGATTTTCGCGATCGCCCGGCTCGCCGAGTCCCGCGCCGCGGTTGCCATCCAAATCAAGTCAAGACAGAGGTTTCGTCCACATGCTCAAGTTGATGCGCGATAGCTTTCAGCACCTCAAATGGATCCTGGTCGCCATTGTTGCGATCTTCATCCTCTTCATCTTCGTCGACTGGGGCGCCGGTGGCGCCGGCGGCGGAGCGGCCGCCGATTCGCGTACCTACGCGGCGCGCGTCAATGGCGAGACCATCTCGTCGCGCGAGTTCGAGCGCTCTCTCTATTACATGGAGAAGCAGTACGAGCAGATGTACAAGCAGCCGCTCGCGCCCGAAGTCGTGGCCCAGATGGGGCTGCCCAAGCAGGTGCTCGACTCGCTGGTCGATCAGCATCTCCTGCTGCAGGAGGCCCGGCGCCTTCACCTCACCGCCACGCCCGAGGAGATCCGCCAGAAGATCCTGGAGGTGCCGACGCTCAACCCCGACGGCAAGTTCGTCGGCCAGGAGCTCTACAACCGTTACGTGACGATGGTGGGCTTCCAGTCGCCGGCGGAGTTCGAAGAGGAGCTGGCGCGCGAGATCACCATCAACAAGATGGAGAGCGCGCTGCAGAGCGCCATCGTGGTGTCGCCGAAGGCGGCCGAGGCGGAGTATCGCCGCGTCAGCGAAAGCGCCCGCATCAAGTACATTCTCTATCCCGCGGCGCGCGAGGTTGCCAACGTCACCGTCACGCCGGCCGAGGTGCAGCAGTACTACACCGCGCATCAGGCCCAGTACACCCACGGCGAGCAGCGCGAGGCCAAGTACCTCATCGGTGATTACGCCCGTCTCCGGGCCACGATCAATCCGAGCGACGCCGAGCTGCGGAAGATCTACAACCAGCGGCACGAGGAGTTCAAAGCCGCCGAGGGCGCGCACATCCTCCACATCCTCATCAAGGTGGAGCCGGGCTCCGCGCCGGCGGTCGAAGCGGCCGCGAAGGCGAAGGCCGACGGCATCGTCAAGCAGCTCCGCGCCGGTGCGGATTTCGCCAAGCTGGCCCAGGAGAATTCGGGCGATCCGTCGTCGTCGGGCAAGGGCGGCGACATGGGCTGGGTGGACAAGGGGACGACGGTCGAGCCGTTCGATACCGCCGCCTTCACCATCCCGCTCAACACCATCAGCGATCCCATTCACTCGAAGGAGTTCGGCTATCACATCATCAAGGTGCTGGAGCGCCGCGGCGCCGGCTACCGGCCGTTCGAGGAAGTGCGCGACCGCATCGCCGCGCTGACCGTCGACCAGCAGGCCAAGGATCGCGCGCGCGACGAGATCACCCGTATCGCCGCGAAGATCAAGGACAACAAGCCGAAGTCCGCCGCCGAGTTCACGGCGCTGGCCAGCGGGAATGTGACTTCGAACGACACGCAGTGGTTCGGCAAGGCCGACACCATCGCGGGACTGGGCAACAACTCGGCCTTCAGCGCCTGGGCGTTCAACGCCAAGCAGAACGAGGTCGGCGACATCATCGGCACGCAGCGCGGTCCGATCATCCCGTATCTCTACAGCATCCGCGCGGCCGGCGTTGCCCCGCTCGAGGAAGTGAAGGCCAAGGTCGAGAACGACGCCAAGCTGGAGAAGGCCAGACAGCTTGCCCAGCAGGCACTGGCGAAGATGTTGCCGGCGCCGACGGTCGATGCGGCCGGAGTGAAGCTCAGCCTGCCGGCACTGGAGGCGAACATCAATCGCCAGGGCTATGTCGCCGGCTTCAACGGCGATACCTCGGCGCTGGTCGACGCGGCCATGGCCGCGCCGGTCGGTGAGGTCAGGGGACCGGTGATGACGGGCGACGGCGCGGTGCTGTTCCAGGTCATCGAGCAGAAGCGGGCCGATGCCGCCGCGCTGGCGCAGAATCGCGCGCAGTACATCGATACGCTGCGCCAGCAGGAATCGCGGAACCTTCGCGCCACGCTGCTGCAGAAGCTGCGCAAGGCATCGACCATCGACATCAACAAGAAGCTGATCGAGACGACGGTGCCGCAGCAGGCGGGAGCATGAGGTTTCGGGGTAGCGCGGTCGCGGAGTTGCGCGGTGGTGACTAACGTGACCGCGGAACCGCGAGACCCCGAAACCGCGCAACCACGCTGGAACGAGCCCGCCATCCGGGTGCTGATGATGCCGCGCGATACGAACGCGCACGGCACCATCTTCGGCGGCGTGATCCTCAGCTACATCGACCAGGCCGGCGCGATCGAAGCGCGCCGCCAGGGCAGCCGGCTGATGCTGACCGTGTCGATGGACAAGATCGTCTTTCACGAGCCGGTCTTCGTCGGCGATCTGGTGAGCTTCTGGACCGAGACGCTGCGCATCGGCACGACGTCGATTACGGTAAAAGTCATCTGCGAAGCCATCCGCGGCACCGATCTGCAGAAGAAGGTGATGGTCACCGAGGCCCAGGTGGTCTACGTAAATGTCGAGGATGGCCGTCCGACACCGATCACGCGCCGGACGAATGCATTGGGGTAATGGTGAATTAGTAGATTAGTGGATTAGTAGATTAGAAGAGACTCCGGTTTGGTCCTAATCCACTAATCCACTAGCTGGGAGCACGAAATGGCCAATGTCGACGGTATGTGGGATTCGTTAGTCAAATCGCCGATGGGCGATCAGAAAGCAGTGTTGACGCTGAAAAGCGACGGCTCCACGCTCACCGGCAGCTGGAACGGCGACATGGGCAATACCGAGATCAAGGACGGCAAGATCGATGGCAATGATCTGAGCTGGAAGGTGGATGTGACCGTACCGATGCCAATGACGCTCGATTGCACCGCGACGGTATCGGGAGACAGCATGACCGGCACGGTCACCGCGGGCGCCTTCGGCAGCTTTCCGCTGACGGGAACGCGCGAGTAGCGATCGCGTCGAACCGCTGCACCCCCCATCCTCGGAAGGCGCCAACTCCAGATCGCTGAGTCGGAGTAAGTTTCGCTGCCGGGACCGTGTGAGTCGCCCGACTCACACGTCATCCGGCTCACACCGTTACGCAGCCGGATCACACTGTCACACAGCCGGCTCACACCGTTACACCGCCAACTCACATCGTGGGACAGCCAGCTCGCAGCGCGGGACAGCCGGCTCACACCGCGGGACAGCCGGCTCGCACCGCGGGACAGTCAGCTCGCACCGCGGGACAGTCGGCTCGCACCGCGGGACAACCGGATCACACCGTGGGACAGCCGGATCACACTGCGGGACAGCCGGATCACACTGCGGGACAGCCGGATCACACCGTGGGACAGCCGGATCACACCGTGGGACAGCCGGCTCACACCGTGGGACAGCCGGCTCGCACCGCGGGACAGCCGGATCACACCGCGGGACAGCCGGATCACACCGCCGGACAGCCGGATCACACCGCGGGACAGCCGGATCACACCGCCGGACAGCCGGATCACACCGCGGGACAGCCGGATCACACCGTAAGCCGCTTGGACTCAGACGGTTACACATCCGGCGCACACTGCAAAATCACCCGGCAGTCGGTTTGGACGACTGGTGCGCAGATTCCTGACGCGCTGATAGTGGAAACTACGACCACCCCATCGCCGCCTCGAATCCCGGCACCGCCGCCGCCAACTCCTCGGCATGCGCGCACGCCACGTCTTCCAGCTCACGCGACAACACCGTATCGACGGTGGTCTCGTCCCGCCTGGCGAACCACCGCAGCATGTCCCGCTGATACCGGGGGATTCTCGCCTGCAACTCAACTATCCGGATCGCCGACGGCAACACCGTCGCCGCGTCGTCGCCAAGCGCGTCTTCGATCGTCGCCTGATCCCACTTCTGCATCGCCACCGCGATCAGCTCCTCCCGCGCGATCCGCTGCCCGACCCGAGTCGAAACCGCTACAATCGTCCCATCCTCGATCTCCTTCTTCAGTTCCTTCAACGTCATGCCGAGCAGCAACGCCGCCGTCATGAGCGCGCAGGATTGGCGATCGGAGAGGAAGATGTTGCGGATGTCGCTGCGGGTGGTTTCGGTCATTTCGACGCTCCTCGTTGTTTGTCAGAAAGGATAAATTCGCGATAGCCGTTTGTCAAGGCTGACGTGACCCCAAATGCGCCCGCATCGCGGCAATGAAGGACAGCTCGTTGGCGAACGTATCCGGGAGATCCGTCTCTCCCGAGGCCTGACGCAAGGCGACCTCGCCGAGCTTTGCGGGACGAGCATTGCCGCGATCAGTCACATCGAACGCGGCACGAAGGTGCCGACGATTACGACGCTTGTGAGGCTCGCCGATGCGCTCGGGTGCAAGGTGACAAAGCTTGTCGAAGTTCTTGACCGCAATACTCGGACGGTCGCGCCGGTCTGCCGTACCGAGTCTTAGAGACGTTGGGGGAACGCGATGTCTGAGCCAGTTGAGAATCCTCGGCACTTTGCCTATGCACTCGTAGTGCTCATTCTTTGGAGCGGACTGCTCCTCTTGTTCTTTTTGAGCGGAGCCACGTGGCGCGACATCGTGGTTGCGGTCATTTGTGGGATGCTCTTCACCGCCGTATGGTCCACGTTGGAATGGACGCGGCGCCTTGAGCGGACGCTGGCAAGAATTGACGCGAGGCTGACAACGATTGAGTCAGAGCTCGGAAAGAAAAACTCATGATCAAGCCTAGCGATTTAGACGAACGTAAATCTCAGCGGCCGTACAGATGGCGAGGATAGCGGTAGCGATCACCAGTGTTACTGTGCTGACGGCTAACGTTCGAGTCCAGCGAATCAGTTTCTCTTCGCGACGGCGCTCAAGTTCGACCCGGGAGTTGATCCAATCTGGCGTGTCCGGTGGGCTATGCGAAAGATGCCTGAGAAGTTGTTCGTCTGACTGCATGGAGTAGTCGTTAGTCATGGAGTCTCTCATTGTGCCACGGCACTTTCTGCAATGAGATTTTGAACGATTACGCCGTCCGCCCCACAAATCCTGCCGCGACCGGAACCCGCCGCCCGGCCAGCGCCATCGCCACCTCCATATCCGGTTCCGCGAGGGGGCGGAGGAAGTCGCCTTCCATGACGGAGACGGCGATGCCGTCGCGGTAGGCGATTCTGGTTCCTGCGATGGCGCGGATGCGGTCGGTGGTGGTGAGGATGCCGATTAGGTTTAGGGGGTCGCAGGCGCTGATGACGGTCAGGTGGCCGTCCGTCGGGGTGCGGCGAATTTCGCGGAGTTTCTCCACGGCTTCGGGGAGGGCGAATTGTTCGCCGGACATGCCGGTGACGAAGCGGCCGCCGCGGATTTCGCCGCGGGCTTCGAGACGGCGGTAGACGCGGGCCAGTTCGCGCCAGGGGGCGGCGTTCGGTTCGCGCGTCAGGAGGCGGCGGAAGATGACGCCGTATCGTTTGAGAAGTGCTCGGGCCTGGGTTTCGACGGCTTCTTCGCGGTCGATGTCCTTCATGAGCAACGACCAGCGGCCGGCGCGTTCGGGTTTGCGGCCGATGAAACCGTCTGAGGTGATCAGACCGGCGTTTACCAGTTCTTCGAGAGACTCGGGGTTGTCGCCAAGGTCGCGGGTGAAGGAGGCGCCGCGAGTGCGGAGCGTGTCGAGGATCTGCTGGGCGTGCTCGCTCAGCGTCGTCGTGGTTTCGGTGAGCCAGGCGGCGACGTGCTGGCGGGGGAAGAGGGCGACGCCGGTGGTGAGGCGCGCCCAGCCGATTTCGCCGGTGAAGCAGAGAGTGTCGAGGAGCGACGGCTCGTAGCGGTCGATGCGTTGGGGGAGGATGTGCTTCTCCCAGGCGTTGGCGGCGATCTCGAAGCCGTCGAGCTGGCGGATAACTTCATGCAGGCCGTCGATGCCGGTGAGTCTCGTCGAGGGAGTGACGTGCTGCCAGGCGAAGAGGAAGCGCATGAAGTCGGCGGCGGTGACCGGCTCGATCTCGGCGCGGAGGCGGTTCAGGGTGTAGCGGTGGATTCTGGCGAGGAGCCTTCGGTCGCACCATTCAACTGCTGTTTCACGCGGTGAGAAGGAGCCGCGGAGGATGGCGCCCTCGGATTCGAGTTTGAGCAGGGCGGCGCCGGCGTCTTTTTCTTCGATGTTGAGCGAGGCGGCGAGCTCGGTTGCTGTGGTGGGGCCGAGGAGGGACATGCGGCCGCGGATGATTTCGACGAGGGCGTCTTCGCGTTGCCAGATCTTGACTCGCGATGGCGGAGGCTCGATGTCGGGTTGGATGATTGGATGGATTGCCAGGAGCTCGGGGATTCGTTCGGCGGCTATCCAAGTACCACTAGGCACAGACAAGAGTGTCTGTGCCACATTGGTTCCGTGATGTTGGCAGGAGTTGAGGTTGAGGTTTATGTGGCACAGACACTCCTGTCTGTGCGGGACGAACGTTGCACGACGAGCTGCCGCCAGCTCTGTGAACAGCTCCGGCGCATCGACTTCCCCTTCGAGCAGGAAGCCGAACGTCAGCAATGCATCGTGCAGCTCGTCGGCATCGCGGGGATCGGGTCGCGCTTCGTCGCGGACTCGTTCGATGGCGTTGGGATCGAGGGCGCCGAGGTCGTTGGAGGTGGACCGGCGCGTCATCACGGCTTGCGTGCGGCGCTCCTCGAGCGGGGCGTCGTCGAGGAAGGCGTAGGGCTTGGCGTTGAGGATCTCGTGGGCCAGCGGCGACGGCTCGGTGGTGTCGCGGGCGATGCATTCGATCTCGCCGGCGTGGATGCGGGTGAGCACGCGAGCGAGGCCGTCGAAATCCATCGCTTCTTCGAGGCAGTCGCGGACGACCTGGTTGACCAGCGGGTGATCGGGGAGCTCGCGATCGCCGGCCAGATTTTCGGGGCAGGCGGCGGCGTCGGGGAAGACGGCGGCCATCAGGTCGTCGGCCATGGCTCGCTGCAGCGGCGGCGGGACTTTGCGTCCGCCGCGATTGCGGGGGATGGCCAGCGAGATGGTGGTGTTCCAGCGCCAGCGGGTCTGAAAGACGGGCGCGGCGAGCATGGCCTGCACCAGTACGTCGCGGGCGGTGGAGGGGTGGAGGTAGCGGAAGACGTCGGCCAGCGGGAAGGAGTGCTGCGGTCCGAGCGACAGCAGGATGGCATCCTCCGTCGCCGCGGCCTGCAACTCGAAGTTGAACTGGCGGCAGAAGCGTTTGCGCAGCGCCAGGCCCCACGCTTTGTTGATGCGGCTGCCGAAGGGGGCGTGAAGGATGAGCTGCATGCCTCCGGATTCGTCGAAGAAACGTTCGAGGATGATGGTGTCCTGGGTGGGGAGGGCGCCGAGGGCGGTTTTTGAATCAGCGAGGTAGGTGACGATTTCGTGGGCGGCGGTTTGGGGGAGGCCGGTTTGCTCGATGAGCCAGGTTTCCGCGGGGGGTGGGGTGTTGGGGGTGCGGTGTGGGTCAGGCGGTTCTGTCGCCGTCTTTATCGGAAGCTGCGCGGTTTCGAAAGCCCCCTCATCCGCCTTCGGCACCTTCTCCCCCTCGGGGGAGAAGGACTCTCGATTTAGAGGGCTTGTGATGTGGTCAGTGGCGGTAACTGCTTGTTCGCTCCGACTCCCGACCCCCGACTCCCGACTCCCGTTTTCCAGGACCCGAGCCAGGTCCGCACGCATCTCGCTCACCGCTTTCGATAACTCATCGCTCCTCGCCGGCGCTTCGCCGAGCCAGAAGGGGATGGTGGGCGGGGCGCCTTTGGCGTCGGCGACGCGGACGGTGCCGCTGATGACCTGGGTGATGAGCCAGGAGGCGTTGCCGAGCTGGAAGATGTCGCCGGCGTTGCTTTCGATGGCGAAGTCTTCGTTGAGCGTGCCGACCACGGTGTCGTCCGGCTCGAGCACCACCCTGTAGTCCGCAACCTCGGGGATGGCTCCGCCAGAGGTGATGGCCAGCATGCGCGCGCCGCGCCGTCCGCGGACGCGGCGATTGACTTCGTCGCGATGGACCAGCGCTCCGCGGCGGCCTCGCTTCGTGGCGAAGCCTTCAGAGACCATGGCCAGCACTTCGTCAAAATCTTTCCGTGTGAGATCGCGATAGGGCCAGGCGCGCGACATCAGCGCGAAAAGCTCGTCCTCGCCGTAGTCGTCGCACGAGGTCTCGGCGACGATCTGCTGGGCGAGGACGTCGAGCGGCGCGTCGTGGGTGACGATGCGGTCCAGCGAGCCGCGGCGGACTTCGCGCAGGAGGGCGGCGCATTCGATGAGGTCATCGCGGGAGATGGGGAAGAGGCGGCCTTTCGGCAATCCGGAGACGGTGTGGCCGGAGCGGCCGACGCGCTGCAGCAGCGTGGCGATGCGATGCGGCGAGGCGATCTGGCAGACCAGATCGACGTGGCCGATGTCGATGCCTAGCTCCAGCGAGGCGGTAGCGACCAGCGCTTTCAGCTGGCCGGTTTTCAGGCGCGATTCGGCATCGAGGCGCTTCTCTTTCGACAGGCTGCCGTGATGCGCGGTAACGGCGGCGTCGCCGAGGCGGTCGCTGAGGTGGCGGGCAACGCGCTCGGCCATGCGGCGGGTGTTGACGAAGATGAGGGTGGTCTTATGCTCGTGGATCAGTTGCGTGAGGCGGTTGTAGTAGTCCTCCCACACCTCGTTGGACATGACCGTCTCGACGTCGCTGCGCGGGATTTCGATGGCCAGGTCGATGGCGCGTTTGTGGCCTTCGTCGATGATGGTGACGGGCGCATTGGCGGCCAGGTATTTCGCCACCTCCTCGATCGGTTTCTGCGTGGCGGAGAGTCCGAGGCGGAGCAGTGGCTGTTCGGCGACCTGCTGCAGGCGTTCCAGGGTGATGGCCAGATGCGCGCCGCGGCGGGTGCCGATGACGGCGTGGATCTCGTCGACGATGACGGTGCGCGCGGTGCGGAGCATCTCGCGGCTGCGCTCGGCGGTGAGGAGGAGGTAGAGCGATTCGGGCGTGGTGACCAGGATGTGCGGTGGCTTGCGCAGCATGGCCGCACGCTCGGAGGAGGTGGTGTCGCCGGTTCTCACCGCGGCGGTGATGCGCGGCGCTTCCAATCCCATCGTCTCCGCAATTTGCCGTATCCCGCGTCGAGGCTCGGCGAGGTTCTTGTGGATGTCGGCGCTGAGCGCTTTGAGCGGAGAGATGTAGACGACGCGGACCTCATCCGGCAACGGGGCACTCAACCCTTCGACGTAGAGATCGTCGAGCGCGGTGAGAAAGGCGGCCAGCGTTTTGCCGGAGCCGGTCGGCGCGGCGATGAGGGTGTGCTGGCGCTGGCGAATCGCTTCCCAGCCGCGCAGCTGGACGGGGGTGGGAGTACCGATGGTTTCGGAGAACCAGCGTTGGAGGACGGGGTGGAAGGGGGTGAGGGACATGTGGGGAGGTGATTTTACCTAGGAAGCGTAGCGCCGTCGGCTCGACGGCTGTACCGCCAGCGGCTCGCTGGCGGTTTGTGGGTTCGCGTGCCGCCGAGCCGGCGGCGGTCCAGCCGGCGGGCCGCCAGCGCTACGCTGACGCCAGCGCTCCGGCGCGGCGTTCATTTGAGGTACGTTATCGCTATGAAAGCAATCCGCGTTTCTGCGACCGGTGGCCGTGAAGTTCTCCAATACGTAGACATCGAAACGCCCCATCCCGGTATGGGCGAGGCGCTCGTTCGCATCGAGGCCATCGGGGTCAATTTCATCGATGTCTACCATCGGACCGGGTTGTACAAGATGCCGCTGCCGTTTACGCCGGGATCGGAGGCGGCGGGGATCGTTGAAGAGGTTGGCGGCGGCGTCGATTCGGTGAAGAAGGGCGATCGCGTGGCGTATGCGATGGTGCGCGGGGCGTATGCGGAGTATGCGATCGCGCCGGCGGACAAGCTGGTGCCGCTGCCGGATTCGATCGATGCGAAGACGGCCGCGGCGGCGATGCTGCAGGGGATGACGGCGCACTATCTCTCCATGAGCACGCATCGCATCGAGGCGGGCGAGTCGGTGCTGGTTCAGGCGGCGGCGGGCGGAGTCGGAGCGCTGCTGGTGCAGATGGCGAAGATGCGCGGGGCGCGGGTATTCGGCACGGCGTCGGCCAAGCATCTGGAGATCGCGCGCGAAGCCGGTTGCGATGTGGTCATCGATTACACGAAGGACGATTTCGAATCGATCGTGATGGCGGAGACCGGCGGGAAGGGATGCGCCGCGGTCTACGACTCAGTCGCCAGGACGACGTTCGACAAGAGTCTGGAGTGCTGCGGTTTGCGGGCAACGCTGGCGCTGTTCGGGCAGTCGAGCGGGACGGTGCCGCCGTTCGAGCCTGCTCGCCTGGCGAAGAATGGGGTCTTCCTGACGCGGCCGAGCCTCGCGCACTACACGTCGACGCGCGAGGAGTTGTTGTGGCGCGCCGGCGACGTGCTCGGGTGGATCGGATCGGGGAAGCTGACGCTGCGCATCGATCGCGAAGTCCCGCTGCGCGATGCCGCCGAGGCCCATCGGGCGCTGGAAGCGCGCGAGACGACGGGGAAGGTGTTGTTGATTCCATAGCGCCGTCGCGTGGCACCGCCGGCGAAGCCGGCGTAAGACAGTAAACCCCGTCTAAAGACGGGGGCTACGTTCTTCCGGCGGCTTCGCCGGCCGTGTGATGCGCGAGCGGCACCGACAACGCACTGCGCGCAGTTATCGCAGCCGGGCCTGCTCCTCTTTTCCCATCTTTGCGAATTTCGCTGCATTCGCGTCATCGCCGCGCGCTTTGTAGAGATTGCTCATCAGCCCGTGGAGCGAGGAGATGTCGCGGCGATCTTCGCGGTTGTTGGGATCGCGTTCGATGAGGTGGGTGTGGATGGCCAGGGCGGCGTCGAACGAGCGCGTCGCTTCGTCCCAGTGTTGCAGCTGCATGTCGGCGCGGGCCATCTGCGTGTAGGCGAACGACAGGTCGTGTTGCGCTTCGATGTTGTCGGCGTCGGCGGCGGCGAGGTCGCGAAGGATCGGGAGCGCGCGCGAGGTGCTGGCCAGTGCGCCGGCGCCGTCTTTGACGCTGTTCTGCAATGTGGCGGTCATCACCAGCTGGTCGGCGAAGTTTCGCCGGGCCACGGCGTCGTGCGGATCGAGGGCGGCGCGCTCCTCGAGCACGCGCTCGGCGGCCAGATGATGCTGGAGGGCGCGCGCGGGGTCGTGCTCCATCGCACCAGTGAAGAAGCCGCCGAGGCGTTGGTGGACGCGGCCGGTTTCGGTCAGGAGGTCCTTTCGATTTTCCGGGGTGAGCGGAATCCGCTCGAGGATGTGGACGGCATTTTCGTAGGCCTGACGCACCGAGGCGCTTTGAATGCGGCCCTGATACCGCGAATCGGCGATGGCCACCCAGGTGCGGGCGAGCGCGATCCGATCGTGCAGTGACTCGCGAATCGTCCGTGCCGCTTCGTGATGAACCAGCGCATCGGACCAGTGAAGGGCGCGTTGTTCGACCAATCCGGTGCGGTCGTGGAGGTCGGCGATGAGCAGCAGCGTCTTCGCGTCGCCCGGCTGTCTCGTCCTCACATCCTCGGCGATCGCCAGCGCTTTGCGGTAGCTGGCCAGCGCGCCCTTCGTATCGCCAAGGTTCGCGCTGTAGGGCATGCCCTGCACGTCGCCGACGCGCTCGTAGGCGCCGGCCAGCTCCATCTGCAGCGGCGTGTTGCGCGCGGACTCCTTGGCCAGCGCATCGAGATAGCCGAGCGCGTGGCGGACCAGGAGCTCGCGTGCCGAGGTCGAGCCGGGAAGGCGGGCGATGGCGTCGTGGAGATCGAAAACGACGGCATGCGCGAGCGAGCGCACCTGCTGGAAACGTCGCTCGGCGATCCGTTTCTGTTGCAGGACCGCGAGAAACGCCACGATGGCAACGACCACGGCCACCGCGGCGGCAGCGACGAACAACTTGTTGCGGCGAACGAACTTCGCGGTCTGGTAGCCGAGGGACGCGCCGCGCGCGGAGACCGGATGGCCGTCGAGATGGCGGCGGACGTCGTCGGCGAGTTTTTCCACCGAGGCGTAGCGGCGATCGGGATCGGGATCGAGGGCCACCAGGAGAATGCGATCGAGATCGCCGCGCAGCGAGCGCAATCCGGCGACGCTGCTGGCGCGCGGCGGCTCGGTCTCGCCGGTGCGCTGGACTCCCTCGAACGCACGCTTGCCGGTGAGGATCTCGAAGAGGAGCAGGCCGAGGGAGTAGACGTCGGTCGCCGTCGTCACCAGCTTGCCGGCCAGTTGTTCGGGGCTGGCGTAATCAGGCGTCATCAAACGCGTCGCCGAGCCGGTCGTCTGCGCCGAGGTCAGCTTGGCGATGCCGAAATCGAGCAGCTTCGGGATGCCGTCCTCGGTCACGAGCACGTTGGCCGGCTTGATGTCGCGATGGATTACCAGATTGCGATGCGCGTACTGCAGGGCGTCGCAGAGTTGGAGGAAAAGCCGGAGACGCGCATCGATCGGCAGGTAATTCTGGCGGCAGTAGTCGTCGATCGGCGTCCCTTCGACGTACTCCATGACCAGGTAGGGGACGCCGCTGGAGGTGGTACCGCCGTCGAGGAGTCGGGCGATGTTGGGATGCTCGAGCGCGGCCAGGATCTGCCGCTCCTGGCGGAAGCGCTGCAGGAGCGATTCGCCGCCGGCGCCGCGGCGTACGAGCTTGATGGCCACCCGCTGCTCGAATTCAGCATCTTCTCTGGAAGCCAAAAACACGGTTCCCATGCCGCCGCTCCCGAGCTGGCGAACGACGCGATAGGGACCGATGAGCACGCGCTCCCATTTGGTGTCGGCGGTGTCGACGAGCTCCCACACCGATCGCTCGAGAAAGCCGGCCGCGGCGTCGTGCTGTTCCAGCAGTCTCTCGACCTCGGCACGAAGAGCCGGATCGCAATTCTCGAACAGTGCTTCGCGATCGCCGGGTGCGCGCTCGACGGCGGCATGAAACAGCGTCCGGACGCGCTCCCAGAAGGTTGCGTCGAACTGTTCCGCGGTCATTGCGCGCTCATGGCCCCTCGCAGCCAGGCGCGGGCCATGGTCCATTCGCGGCTGACGGTGGCGGCGGAGATGTCGAGCGCTTCGGCGGTCTCGTCGAGCGTCAGCCCGCCGTAGAACTTCAGCTCGACGATGCGGGCCTGCTGCGGAAAGATGACGGCGAGGCGTTCGAGGGCGAGATCGAGAGCGACGATGTCGAAGTTCTGCTCCTCGCAGACGTCGACGGCGAAGTCGATGGCGAGCGGAGTGGCGCCGCCGCCGCGCTTGTCGCTCCACTTGCGCCGGGCGTGATCGACCAGGATGCGCCGCATGACCGTGGCGGCGACGGCGAAGAAGTGGACGCGATCGCGAAAGGCGACCTGGCGCTGATCGGCGAAGCGGACGTACAGCTCGTTCACCAGCGCGGTCGGTTGGAGCGTGTGCCCTTCGCGCTCCCGTCCGAAGTGCCGCTCGGCGATGGCGTGCAGCGGGTCGTACACCAGCCGCATGAGGCGATCGCGCGCCTCCGGTTCCCCGGCGTTCCATTCGCGGAGAAGCTGGGTGACCTCGGACATGGAGTGATTGTAGCTGGGTGGAGCGGGTTCGTTCTGACGCGAACAGGGAGAACAGCGAATGTTGAATGTTGAATGTTCAATGCTGAATGTTGAATGGGAGGTCCAGGCCGCCGCCATTCATTCAACATTCAACACTCAACATTGAACATTCAACATTTCGCTTTTCTCGGATGTCATGAGGGACTTTCGCCTCGCTTTGCGCGACCTATCTACAGAGGAGCTTCATCCAATGACCTTCCGACGCGCGTTGCTCGTGTTGTGCCTTGTCTTTCTGCCGGTTTCCGCATTCGCGGTCGTGGGGGCGGACGTGGGGATCACCGCGACCGACTCGCCCGATCCGGTAGCGCCGGACGGCAACATCACCTACACGATTCACGTCACCAACGCCGGGCCCGCAACGGCGACGACGGCGCATCTGAACGCGATCATGAACGGAAGCCTGCTGGTTCAGTCGATCACCGCTCCGGCGGGGTGGTCGTGCGGGTCGATTCCGGTGGGATTTGGCGGCTCCTTCACCTGCACCGCGGCCACGCTGGCTTCGGGATCGGACGACGTCTTCACGATCGTCCTGAACGCGGGGATCGCACAGCAGGGGGTGCTCGACCACACCATCTCCCAGCTCTTCACCGTCAACGCCACGGAGTCCGATCCGAACAGCGGCAACAACAGCGTCACGGTCAACACCTCGTACGTGGCCCCGCATGTCGACATGGCCGTCAACGGCAGCGACTCGCCGGACCCGGTGGCTCCCGACGGCAACATCACCTACACGGTCAACGTGCTGAATAACGGGCCGGACCCGGCGACGACCGCGAACTTCAACGTGGTTCTCAACAACACGCTGCTCTGGCAGTCGATGACGGTGCCCGCAGGATGGAGCTGTCCCTCGCTGGCGGTCGGACACGGCGCATCCTTCACCTGCACGGCCACGAACCTGGCGGCGTCGTCGACCTCAACGTTCACGATCGTGCTCAAGGCCGGGGTGGCGCAGTTCGGGATCAACAACCAGACCATCAATGAGGTGTTCACCGTCAGCAGCCCGTGGTTCGATCCGAACAACGCCAACAACGCCGCGACGGTCTCGACGGCGTATGTGGCGCCGCACGCCGACATGCAGATCACCGCCTCCGACTCGCCCGATCCGGTGGCGCCGGACGGCAACATCACCTACACGGTGACCGTGACGAACGCGGGGCCGGATGCCACTACGAACGCAACGATGAGCGTCATTCTGAACAACACGCTGCTCTGGCAGTCGATGACCGTTCCGGCGGGATGGAGCTGTCCGTCGCTCGCCGTCGGACATGGGGCGTCATTCACTTGCACGGCGGCAACCCTGGCCACGCCTACGACGTCGGTGTTCACGATCGTGCTCAAAGCGGGGCTGGCGCAGTTCGGCATCAACAACCAGACCATCAATGAAACGTTCACCACCGGCAGCGCCTCGGCCGATCCGAACAACGCCAACAATGCAGCGGTGGTCTCGACGGCGTACGTGACGCCGCACGCCGACATCCAGATCACCGGCTCCGATTCGCCCGATCCGGTCAATCCGGATGGCAACATCACCTACACCGTCACCGTGACGAATGCCGGTCCGGATGCGGCCGCGAATGCAACGATGAGCGTCCTGCTCAACAACACGCTGACCTTCCAGTCGATCAACATCCCGGCCGGCTGGACCTGCCCGGCCCTCTCCGTCGGCCAAGGCGCCGGCTTCACCTGTCACGCCACGACGATGGCCGTCTCGTCCTCGGTCTTCACGGTCGTGTTGAAGGCGGGGCTGGCGCAGATCGGTCCGAACAACACCACGCTCAATCAGCTTTTCACCGCCAGCAGCGACGTGGCCGATCCGAACAACGCCAACAACGCCGTGACGGTGTCGACGTCCTACGTGGCGCCGCACGCCGACATGCAGATCACCGGCTCCGATTCGCCCGATCCGGTGGCGCCGGACGGCAACATCACCTACACGGTCACGGTGACGAACGCGGGTCCGGACGCGGCCGCGAATGCAACGATGAGCGTCCTGCTCAACAACACGCTGACCTTCCAATCGATCACCATTCCGGCCGGCTGGACCTGTCCCGCGCTGGTGGTCGGCCAGGGCGCCGGATTCACCTGCCACGCCACCACGATGGCTGTCTCGTCCTCAGTCTTCACGGTCGTGCTGAAGGCAGGGCTGGCGCAGATCGGGCCGAACAGCACCACGCTCAATCAGCTCTTCACCGCCGGCAGTGACGCGGCCGATCCGAACAACGCCAACAACGCCGTGACCGTGTCGACCGCATACGTGGCGCCGCAGGCGAATATCGGCGTCACCAACAGCGACGCACCCGATCCGGTCAACTCCGGTTCGACGATCACCTACACGCAGGTGCTGACGAACAACGGGCCTGACGCCGCCGCCAATGTGCATCTCACCGAGGGGATTGGGTCGGGCGTGACGTTCCAGTCGATCGCGGCGGCGGCCGGGTTCACCTGCAGCAAGCCGGCGATCGGCGGCACCGGCTTCATCGACTGCAGCATCGCATCGATGGCCAACGGCGCCAGCGCCACCTTCACGATCGTGGTGAACGTCACCGCCGTCTCCGGCACGATCACGAACACCGCGGTCGGGAGCAGCGATACTGCCGACAGCGCGCAAGCCAACAACTCCGCCGTGGCCACGACCACGGTCTTGGCTCCGGCCAGCGCGGACCTCGGCATCACCAAGTCGACGCCGACGACGAACGCCGCCCCGGGCGCCGCGGTCACCTACACGATCGTGGTGACGAACCACGGTCCCGACGCCGCCACCTCGGTGACGATGACCGACGTCCTGCCGGCGACGCTGAAGTTCCAGTCGCTCAGCTCACCGGCCGGCTTCAGCTGCACGCTGCCGGTGGTCGGCGCCAGCGGAACGATCAGCTGCACCGCGGCCTCACTGGCCAACGGCGCCTCGGCAACGTTCACGCTGGTGGTGACTTCGGTATCGAACGCCAGCGGCGCGATCCCGAACACGGCGTCGGTCGCGGGCACGCCCACCGATCCGTCGTCCGGCAACAACGCCGCCTCCGCCTCCTTCACCGCCGGCTCGGCCGATCTCGGCCTCGGCGGCGGCGTTTCGACGAATGGTCCGACGATCACCTACACCTTCACCCTGACCAACGGCGGCCCGGACGGGGCATCGAACCTCGTCTTCACCGACACGCTGCCGTCGTCGCTCCTCTTCCAGTCGATCACCCCGCCGCCCGGCTGGAACTGCACCACCCCGTCCGCCGGCTCGACCGGCACGATCACCTGCACCGCGCCGTCGTTCCCGTCCGGCGGAACGGGCACCTTCACCATCGTTACCACCACCGCTCCCGGCGCCACCGGCACGATCAACAACGGCGCCGGCGTCACCAGCGCGACCTCCGATCCCAACTCCGGCAACAGCACCAGCACGGCGCCCGTCACCGCACCGGTGTCGACCAACGTGCCGGCGCTCTCGACCTGGGCTCTGATGCTGCTGGCCGCCATCCTCGGCCTGGGAGCGCTGACGAAAATGAGGTAGGGATGAGTACCGATCTGTTGCAGCACCTGAAGAACATCGTCGAGCGCCGCGGGTTCGCCGCGGCGCTCGATGCGATCGGGCCTATCGCGAGTGGGTCGGGCGCGACACAACATCTCGAGATCGAGTGGCAGGCTGGTGATGCCGCAACGGAAGAAACGGTGGAGATGACGGTCGCCGGTGAAGCTCTCGCCACTCCTTTTCATCGAGAGGGAAGAGCGTGCCGGTGATCGCAGGGTTCAGGCCCGGGATCTCACCCTTCGCCCCCACGCTTTCCCGCTCGAAACCGGAGCGCGCTGAGGATCACAGCGAGACTCCCTACGATGTTTGCCGCCATGCCGATGATCAGCGGCCATTGGCGGATGCGGATTCCGTAGACCAGGTAGACGATCTGTCCGCCGAGGAAGAGGAGATAGGTCAGGATCGAGACGTCGTCCGAGCTTTTGCGTTTCCAGATCCGCAACGCCTGCGGGATGTAGGCGGCGCCGGTAGCGACGCCGACGACGGAGACGAGCCAGGCGAGGAGTGAGTCGAAAAGGACCATGCGGCGGACGATACGCCAGATCTACCTGGGAGCGCGGGCGTCCCGCCCGCAGTTGAGCAGGATGTTGCCAAGTTCGGCGGACGAGACGTCCGCGCTCCCAGGGGCTACTTCTTCGTCGTCCCGCCGATGACCAGCGCTCCGCCGGCGCTTGCTGCCGCAAGCGCGGCAGCGGCCAGCATGCTGATGCGGAAGGCGCGGACGAAGGCTTCGTCGATGGCGGTGGTGACGCGCGCGCGCGTGGCGGCGTCGAGTGTCGCGGGAGGTTTGGCTTCGGCCAGGCGCAATCGCTGCGCGGCCATCGCCTGGCGCACGGCGGGAGACATGCCGGACGACGCCAGACGCGCATCGAGTGCCGGCGCGAAAATCATGATCGACAGCGCGCCGAAGAGCGCGATCGCCAGCAGGCCGGCGGCGCGCGCTACGGTGTTGTTGATTCCGGAGGCGGCACCGGCGTGCTTTTCTTCTCCGAACGATGTCATCACTGTCGTCGTCAGCGGCGCCACGGTCGTGGCCATGCCCAATCCGAGCACGAGCACGCCGGGGAAAAACGTCGTCCAATACGAACCGCCGATGCCGGGGCGGGCCATGAGAAGGAATCCGCAAGCCGCCAGCAGCGGACCGATGATCAGCGGCAAGCGCGCGCCGAAGCGATCGGCCAAGCCGCCGGTCCAGCGCGAGAGGATCGACATCGTGGCCACGAACGGGAGAAAGGCCGCTCCCGCCTGCGACGGCGAGTAGTGCTGGATCTGGATCAGGTTGAACGGCAGCAGAAACGTCACCGTCGACAGCGCGCCGTAAAGCAGCAGCGTCAGCAGGTTCGCGCCGGTGAAGGCGCGGGAGCGGAACAGCGTGAGGGGCATGATCGGATTCTCGACGCGCCGTTCGAGGGCGATGAAGGCGACCAGGGCGATCGTCCCGAGGACCAGCGAACCGATCACCAGAGCGTCCCGAATGCCGCGGGACGGCGCTTCGATCATTCCGAAGGTGAGCGCTGCCAACGCGGTCGTCACCAGGATCGTGCCGCCCCAATCGATCCGTCCGGCGTCCTTCGCTGTCTTATCTGGCGCCATCGAGAACCAGACGATCAGCAGCGTCAGCGCGGCGATCGGAACGTTGATGTAGAAGACGGCGCGCCACGACACCGATTGCACGAGCCAGCCGCCGAACAATGGACCGGCGATGACGGCCAGCGAGGTGAGCGACGACCAGGTGCCGATGGCGCGGCCTCGCTCGTTGGCGGGGAAAGTCGCGGTGATGAGGGCCAGGCTGCCCGGAACGAGCAGCGCCGCGCCGAGGCCCTGAAAGGCGCGCGCGGCGATGAGCTGCTGCGGATTCGCCGCCGCGCCGCAGAGAGCCGAGGCCGCGGCAAACACTGCGATCCCGATGGCGAACACTTTGCGGCGGCCGAGGTGATCGCCGAGCGAGCCGCCGGCGAGCATGAGCGAGGAGAGCACCAGCAGGTAAGCGTCGACGATCCACTGCGTGTCGCTCACGGTCGCGCCCATCGAACGCTGCAGCACCGGCACGGCGATGTTGACCACGGTGCCGTCGATGAAGGCCATGCAGGAGCCGAGGATGGCCGCTGCCAGCGTCCAGTTGCGGCTGCGTTTCGACTTCACCGTTCTTTCAGCCATGTTCTCGCCACCTCGGATGGACTCTTTTTATCGCGATCGATGGCCAGATTCAGGCGGCGCATGGCCGCAGCGTCGAGACGGCCTTTCAGCGATTGCAATGCGGCCGGACCCGCAGCGCATTTTGTGCCGAGGTCGTGACGAACGACCAGCGCCGCATCGTAGGGCGGGAAGAAATGGCGGTCGTCGGTCAGGACGGTCAGATGGAGCGCATCGATCAGGCCGTCGGTGGAGTTGCCGGCGATCAGGTCGATCTCTCCCGCGGCCAGCGCGCGATAGGTCAGCCCGAGGTCCATCGTTCGCGGCGGCTCGGTGAAATGGAGTCCATACTGCTGCAGCAATCCGTTCCAGCCATCGGGCCGTTCGACGAATTCGTAGCCGAAGCCTGGCCGGAAGGTGGCGCTGACCTTCGCCAGATCGGAGATCGTCTTCAGCGAGAGCCGTTGCGCGTCGGCAGTGCGGACGATCATGGCGAAGGTGTTTTCGAATCCGAGCGCGGGTCCCCATGAAAGTCCGCGCGCTTCGTAGTCAGCGGCGACTTTCTTCATGACCGCTTCGCGATCACGTACGGCGTCGTGATGGAGGATGGCGGTGAGGGCGGTTCCGGAGTATTCGGGATAGACATCGAGCGATCCCGCGGTGATGGCCTTGTCGCAGACGAGCGTGCCGCCGAGATCGAGCTTGCGTTCGACGGTGCAGCCGGCGCGTTCGAGACGCTGCGCCACGATCTCGCCGAGGAGAACCGACTCGGTGAAGTTCTTGGAGCCGACGACGACCGGCGTCTGTTTCGAGCAGGCGGCCAGGACCAGGATTGCGAGCGTTGCCAGAAACCGGCGCATGGCCGCCATTCTGGCAGGTCACACGCCAAGTCGTCTCGCGGCCAGCCGTTCCAGCGCGCCGAAGAGCAGATCGGCAACGACGGCGAGCGCCGCTGCCGGCAGGGCGCCGGCGAGGATGCGGGTGCTATCGACCATGGCCACCCCGCGGAAGATCAGCGTCCCCAGACCGCCGCCGCCGACGGCCGCGGCAATCGTGGCCACACCGATGGCGATGACCGTGGCGATGCGTATCCCGCCAAAGATCGAGGGTAAGGCCAGCGGCAGATCGATGCGTATCAATCGCTGGCGCCCGGTCATCCCCAGCGCCGTGGCCGCCTCGACGATCAACGGATCGACGCCGGCGATTCCGGTGACCGTGTTCCGCACTACCGGCAGGAGCGAGTAGAGGATCAGCGCCACGATGGCGGTGCGGATGCCGATGCCGCCGATCAGCGGCAGCGGAATGAGAAACCCGAAGAGCGCCAGCGAAGGGATGGTCTGGATCATGTCGATCAGGCGGAGGACGACGCGGCCGGAGCGTGGATTGCGAATGCAGGCGATGCCGATGGGGATGCCCGCAGCAATGGCCACGAGCATGGCCACGCCGACGATGAGCAGGTGCTGCGCGGTGGCGTGAACGATCTCGCTCGCCAGGTCGCTCACGATGCCTCCGGCATGCGGGCAGCGTCGAGAAAACGATGAATGAGCGGATGCGCCGATCTCACGAAGTCAGCGCTCGGCAGATCGGCAACGATCGCCCCTCCATCGACCAGTACGATTCTCCGCGCCACCCGCAACGCTTCGGCCACATCGTGTGTGACGAAGAGGAGCGTGACGTCGCCGCCCTCGCGAAGCGCCACGAACGAGTCCTGAAGATCACGCCGCACGATCGGATCGAGCGCGCTGAACGGCTCGTCGCAAAGCAAAAGCGGCGGTGCCGCCACCATGGCTCGGGCGATCCCGACGCGCTGCTGTTCCCCGCCGGAAAGCGAGCGCGGAAAGCGTGAAGCGAAACGATCGAAGGGCATGTCCAGGCGCTGGAGCAGTGCTTCACTCGCTTGACGAATGCGCTCGTCCGGCCAGCCGAGCAGACGCGGAACCGTGGCCACGTTCTCGAACACGGTCCGATGCGGAAAAAGCGCCGGAGCCTGCAGGATCGTACCGATGCGCCGCCGTCTCTCGGCCAGTCCGGGCTCACCGAGGGGAAGGCCGTCGATGATGACCTTTCCGCTGCTTGGTTTCGCCAGGCCGTTGAGAAGGCGGAGCAGCGTGGTCTTCCCGGCACCGCTCCTGCCGATCACTGCGACCGAATCGCCGGGATCAATGCGCAGCGAGACCTCGCGCACGATGGCGTTGCCGTTCGAGCCGGTCACGGTCGCGCGGTCGATGAGGACGGAGGACGCCACGCGGCGATTGTAGTTGGCGCAGGGGAGGCGCGCAGATGGTTCTAAACGAGCTCGAGGTCAGTCCTGCTGAAATCATTACCGCGGCAGAGAAGAGGCTGCGAGGCCAGAGTCGCAGTCGCATACGTCATGCAGTCGCCGAAATTCAATGCGGCCGGGTGACGTCCCTTGCCGAATCGCGAATAGGCGTCGATCGCGTGCTGCCAATGAAGATCGCTGAACGGAACGATCTCGATTCCCGTCTCTTCGAAAAAGCGGGCGAGCGGTCCCGTCGCATTCCGCTGCAGACGTGCTGTCAAGACCAATCCAGTTTCGGCAGCAGTCGGTGAGCCGATTCCGGCGAACTCCGCCTCGACAATCATGGATAAAAGCTCTTCGGCGCCCGGCTCGCGGAAAAAGATAGCGAGAATCGCGGAGCTATCGATGATCAAACGCCACTCCGTCGATAGCCGAGGATTTGCTCGCGCTCTTTCTTGGTCATACGACGGCCTAACAGTTTTGGTGGAACCGTGGGCCAGATCTCTCTTTCGAGAAAGTCGAGAGCCTGCGCCATTCGTCGTCTTTTCGGCGTGGCGTTGGCGACTCGTTCCCTACGCTCTTCCAGTGCACGTAGGATGACCACAGTCTTCGATTCACCGGTGATAGTTGCCAACTCCTCGGCCAATCGCTCGACTTTCTCGTTCTTGATGTTCATCGCACGAAAATTCTAGCAGAGCACTACAAGCGGGACGGCGCGCGGGATCAAGACGCGCAGGCGAGCGTGCCGCGATGCGAATTGCCCTCCGCCATCTCCCGCAGCGATTCGATGTCGCTTCGCGTGCGCGCGTCGTGGTCGTGGTAGATCTCGGTCAGCATCCGCAGGAAATCATCGTCCGGCCCGGGCTCGGCGGTGCGTTCGACGTAGTCGAGGCCGCTTTCGAGGATGTCGAAGGCGGTGCGGTTGTTGGCGCCGGTGACGGCCTGCACGGCGGCGCGGAAGGACGGCGACGCGGGGCGATGCGGTAGATCGAGATGGCTGTCGAAGGTCAGGCTGCAGAGCCAGCTGAGGGTGTTGCCGCTATCGAAGTTGCGGCAGGCGAAGGTGTCCAGCATCCAGGTGTAGAAGGCGTCGAGCTTCGGATCGAGAAAGAGGTAGTCGGCGCGGAGGTCGTGCTCGAAGAGGCGGCCTTCGTCGCGAAGGCGTTTCTCCGCGGCGGTGCCGACGTAGGGAAGCATCCGGCAGAACGTGGCGCCGGTGTAGCCGTCGCCGACGAACCGGCGGAGGAAGTTGATGTTGTTGCGCACCGACTGCAGGGTCGACCACGGCTGCAGCAGCATGAAACCGAAATCGAACGACAGGCCGAGCTCGCGCAGCGCCTCGCCGGCGCGGAGGTGGACGTCGGGCAGGAGCAGTTTGTTGAGATCGCGCAGATCGTTGGCGTCGCCAGACTCCACGCCGAGGTAGACGTGGGTCAGGCCGGCGTCGACAAGAGGGGCAAGGCTGGAAAGTTTGGCCTCGTCGGAACGGCAGGAGATCTTCCAGCGCAGCGAATGGTGCAGGCCGCGCTTGATGCTTTCGGAGGCGACCGTGTGCGCCCAGCGGATGGCGTCGCGGCCACCGCCGAGGAAATCGTCGTCCTGCCAGAGAAGGATTTCGACGCCGCGATCGCGGTGCAGATGTTCCATCTCGTCGACGACGTCGATCGGATCGCGCCGCCGCCGTCCTTTGGTGCCGTTGCCGTCGTAGAACGTGATGATCGAACAGAACGAACACTTCCACGGACATCCTCGGCTGCCGAGGATCGAGGCTACAGGTGTTTCCTGCTCCTCGTAGCGGATGTCATCGCGGTCGGGCCAGGGGTAGTCGTCGAGCGTTTTGGTTCCCTGTCTCGGCGCGGTCAGCGCCGCCTTGCCGCCGTCTTCGCGGAAGGCGATGCCGGGTACGGAATGCCAGTCAGCGCCGGTGACGAGGGCCGTGGCCAGATCGAGAAGCGTTTCTTCGCCCTCGAAGCGGACGACGGAATCGAGATCGGGGATGGCCGCCAGCAGCGCGGCCGGCTCGAACGACGCGTAGTGGCCGCCGATGGTGACGTGGCCGCGCGCGCCGGCGGCGCGGAGCTCCGCGATCACGTCGCGGAACTCCGGCACCATGTATTGAAAGATGAGTGAGAAACCGATGATGTCGGGATCGATGCGAGCGGCCGCCTCGATGACCGGAGCGGCGTTGCCGAAGGCGACGATCGTCGCTTGATGTCCATGCTTTCTCAGAAAGCTGGCCAGGTATCGGACGCCGAGGTTGTCCTGATCCTCGAAGGCGACGAGGAGAACGCGCGCGGCGCGGCGGCTTTCGGTCATCGGGCGGTCGCTCATGGTGTTACTTCCCTTCCAGTTTGGCGTTGATCAGCTCGACGGCGGACTGCAGGCGATTGATGTTCGCTTTCAGTTCCACCGCCACGCCGCGGAGATCGTCGGCGCTGATGGAGGACTGCTCCTTCTTCAGCACCTGCGTCAGCCGGTCGGCTGCGGGGTGCGTCTGCGCTTTGGTCAGGATGTCGATCAGCCGGGTGCGGTCGATCGGCGACGGATCGAATTTCGAGATCGGGCCGGGCTTGGTGGTCGGGTCGTTTTTGCCGGGCCGGAACCCGCCGCTGTCGTGGTGCTGGTAGAGCGCCAGAGCCCATGTGCTTCCGCCTTCCGCGACGGTGAGAACCGCGGCCGAGGCGCTGCCGGCGCCGAGCGGGAACCAGTGGTCGAACGTCGCATTGGTGGCCGTGGGGACGGAATTCTTCGCCGTAATCATGCGCGGGCCGCTGCCGGCGGTCGACGAGACCACGGTGTTGTTGCCGCCGGCCCACGCCGCGGCGGGATTCACGCTCTGAATCGGCGTGTCGGGAACGACGCGATCGTGCTCGACCCAGAAGGCGAAGGTGGCGATGGCCGCGCCGCCGTCGCCGACACCGACCGGCACGTACCAGGCCGTGGCCACGGTGTCCGTGGAAGGAACCGTGCCGTTGCCGTGATGGGCGTCGTTGCCGATCGTTCCGCAGACGTTCCAGAAGAGGAAGCGGTAGTGCAGCGGATGGGCGGGGTCGCCCGGGTTGGGGAGGAAGAAATCGACATCGGTGGAGAAGGTTGCGGGGGAGCCGGCGGTGCCCGGAATGTTCTCGTCGGTCGCGCCGATCTGCGCGCCGTCGGGGAACTGCCGGTTCGTACGATGGATGTTAGGCATATGTGTTTTCCCTTTCTTCGATTGAAGTCCGTGACGAACCGGTAGTGAATGGAAAGTGGAAAACGTTTCACCGGGCTCAACAACTTGACGTTGACACGGCTCTTCGCCGCCGTTACCCTCGCCGGACGATGAACGCGCCGCGCAACTCATGGTGGTTTCGCCGCAGCTAGCGGGTAGCGCGCACGCGCCCCGCAACGGAAGGGGCGCGAATATCGACCGGTCGTCATCCGCACCTCTTTCCCGACGAGGATGAGGCTCACGTTGATGCAACTGGTCGTCACGATCTACGAGAAAACGCCGGAAGTGGCCATCGAAGTGATTCGCGCGTTGCGCGACGATCACGATGCGGTCGAGTTGCGCGTCGATGCCTTCGAAGGACGGGCGGTGGATTGGGCGGCGGTGCGGGCGGCGACGGCGAAGCCGGTGATCGCCACGAATCGGGGAGGGGCGCCGGTGCTGGATGCAGCGGTGTCCTTTATCGACGTCGAGTGGGGACAGCCAATTCCGGCGGGACGGCGGGTGATCCTCTCGCATCACGACTACGACGGGATGCCGGACGTCGAGCGGCTGGTCGCGGAGATGGGTGGCGCGGAGCAGGTCAAGCTGGCGGTGACGCCGCGAAATCTGGCGGACAACATCCGCCTCCTTTCGCTGCTCGAAGGAAGGACGAACCTCTCCGTCATCGGCATGGGGAGCCGGGGGTTGTACGCGCGCATCCTGGCGCCGTTCTTCGGATCGCAGCTGCAGTTCGCCAGCGTCGACGAAACGCGTTCAGCGGCGCCGGGACAGTTGACGTTGAAACAGGCGCTGGCGATCTATGGACCGAGTCGGCAATCGTTGCGAGCCGAGAAGATTTTCGCCATCGTCGGCAATCCGGCGGCGCACAGCGGCTCGCCGGCGATTCACAACGCCATCTTCCGCGAACGCGGCATCGCCGCGGCGTACGCCATCTTCGAGACCGACGATTTTCTCGACGTCGCCCAATCGCTGGGCCAGCATTACGCGCCGGCGGGGATTTCGATTACCGCGCCGTTCAAGGAGCAGGCGTTTGCCTTCGCAGAGTCGGCCGGCGCGGACATGCGCGGGAACGCGCGCGAGGCCGGCTCGGTGAACACGCTGGTGAGGATCGGAGGCCGTCTCGTCGCCGACAACACCGACGCCGACGGCTTCGCTACGCTGATCGGCAAAACGAACGCGCGCACCGCCGCAGTCATCGGCGCCGGTGGCACAGCGCGCGCAGCACTCGTCGCTCTGCGCCGCGCCGGGATCGAATCGATCGTCTTCAATCGCACGGTCGGCAAACTCGGCGCCCGCCCGCTCGATCGACTGCCGTCGTGGCGCGGCGATCTCGTCATCAATACGTTGCCGCCAAACGTATCCATTGCGCTGCCGGATGCCGCTACCATCATCGAAGCGGCGTACGGACGCGATTCTCACGCACACTTCAACGGGCTCGATCTCCTCCGCGCGCAAGCGGCGCGGCAGAGCGAGCTTTTTCTCGAGGCATGTCAATGAACCTGGATGAACTTCGCAAGGATTACGACATCGTTCCCATCGCCCGCGAGCTGAGCGCGGACGCGCTCACGCCGGTGGCGGCCTTCGCCGCCCTTTCCGGCGACGGCGAGGCGTTCCTGTTCGAAAGCGTGGAACGCGGCGAAAATGTCGGACGCTATTCGTTCGTCGGCTTCGAGCCGCGGCGCAGCCTGCGCTTCGACGAGTCGACGCCCGATCCGATCCGCGTGCTGAACAACGAGCTGCAGCCGCTGCGCGTCTACGGCGAGGAGTCGCTGCCGCCCTTCTTCGGCGGTGCGGTCGGTTTCTTCGGCTACAGCGTGGCCGGCTGGAGCGAGCGCATCCCCGATTCGTACCGGAACGAGAACGGGATCCCCGACGCGCGCCTGATTTTCTTCGACAACGTGGTGGTCTTCGATCACGTCAAACAGCGCCTTTACGTCATCGCCAACATCTTCACCTCGGATGCCCACGCGTCGATCGAGGAGGCCAACGCCCGCCTCGACCGTGCCATCGAGCGCCTCCGCGCCGCGCGGGTTGAGCTCTTGGCGTTCCCCGATAAGGGCGCGGACGTGGCCTTCACCCCGAACATCCCGCGTGAAGACTTCGAAGCGGCGGTGCGGACGGCGAAGGAGGAGATCGTCTCCGGCGAGATTTTCCAGATCGTCCTCTCGCAGCGCTGGAGCACCGCTTTTCCGGAGTCGGACGCGCTGACGCTCTACCGCGTGCTCCGCTCGATCAATCCATCACCCTACATGTTCCTGCTGCGCACGCCGGAGTGCACGCTGGTCGGCGCCTCGCCGGAGATGCTGGTGCGCGTCGACGGCACGCGCGCGGAGACGCGTCCGATCGCCGGCACGCGCCCGCGCGGCGCGAGTGCAGAGGAGGATGCGGCGCTGGAGCGCGCCCTGCTGACCGATCCCAAAGAGCAGGCAGAGCACCTGATGCTGGTCGACCTCGGACGCAACGATCTCGGCCGCGTCTGCGTCAGCGGCTCGATCTCCGTCTCCGACTTCGCCCACATCGAGCGCTACAGCCACGTCATGCACCTGGTGACGAACGTCCAGGGAACGCTGCGCGACGACCGCAGTCCCGTCGATCTTTTCCTCTCCTGCTTCCCCGCCGGAACGTTGACCGGCGCGCCGAAGATCCGGGCCATGGAGCTGATCGACGCCCACGAGACCACCCGCCGCGGACCGTACGGAGGCGCCGTGGCCTACTTCGGCTTCAGCGGCAACATGGACTCCTGCATCGCCATCCGCACCATCGTCCTGGCCAACGGCCACGCTTCGATCCAGGCCGGCGCCGGCATCGTCTACGACTCCGATCCCGCAAGGGAGTACGAGGAGGCGATGAGCAAGGCGGCGGCGTTGAAACAGGCGATCAGCGTGGCGAAGAAGGTGTTGGATCGATCGTAGACAGCGAGCGCGAAGTAAGCGCGTTCGAAATCGCCCGCTCGACCCATTCCGTCGTGGTGACGCCTTCGGCTTCAGCGACTGCGTCGACGCGGAAGAGCAGGTTTATCGGCAATCTCCATGTGACCGCGATGCGCCGCGACGTGCGGATCGGCCTTCCGGGCTTTGCTGGTTGTTTTGACACTGGTCACGGACTCCTTTGGCGATGCGACGAGGCCTTGCCTGATGCCCAGCCGCAACCAGATGTCCTTTAGCACGACATAGAGCGGGTCGCTGAGAACCTCCTGGCGATTCCGCGACGCTCTAAAGACAGGTGAGCCGAAGGAAAACGCGAAATCTTCAAACTCGAGCCAGGGGATGTTCTCATCGAGCTTTTCGAGAGCCGACTGGTAGAAACGTTTTCGTTCGCTGTCAAGGTGCGACAGGTCGATTTGTAAACCGGATTCACGATTGAGGTATCTCATTCAGTTTCTGCTTCGCGCGGCGGAGAGTTAGATATGAGCCTCGTAATAGGTGTTGTCAATACAAAATTATCTGAGCGGTCGATCTCGGTCTCCGACATCGCCCACGACGAGTGCATGCTATCGTTTCGGCGTGACACAACGAGCGAAGATGCTCGCGAAGATCCTTGCGGGAACGTCAGATCAGAATGTACCGTTCGATGAGTTGGTGACTCTGTTGCGGCACCTGGGTTTTCAACTTCGAATCGTAGGAAGTCACCACATCTTCTCGTGCGAAGGCGTGACTGAGATCTTGAACTTACAGCCGAGACGTGACGGGACCGCCAAGCCCTATCAGGTGAAGCAGGTGCGGCAGGTCGTCACGCGCTACAGATTGACGGATGAGGACGATGCAAACTGAGCCGCGTTACGAGGTCATCATCTACTGGAGTGCGGAAGACGAGGCCTTTATCGCCGAAGTCCCTGAGCTTCCAGGTTGTGCCGCAGACGGGCCTACCTACGAGGCGGCGCTCGCGAATGTCCGAATCATCATCGATGAGTGGATCGAGACCGCGGAGCAACTCGGCAGGGTTGTTCCGGAACCGCGCGGACGGCTTTTGTACGCTTGAGTCTTAACGCGCAGCCGCGTTCCCGTTCACCGTTTCAAACCTCACCTTCGCTGCCCCCAGCGTGTGCAGCAACTCCGCGACGCGGGATTCCGCGTTCTGCTGTGCCAGCGGCAGGATCCCACGGTTCACCGCTTCGTTGCGGATGTTCTGCTCCGCGTATTGACGCGCGCGGCCTTCCATGCCGATGTCGGCGCGGCGGAAGACGCCGGTGCGGCGTTGGATGACGTGGGAGGCTAGGTTGTCGAGTCGCGAGACCAGGAGTTGGGGAGGTGGGAGGCGGACCACGATCGTGCCGTCGGGCTCGCGGTGGACGTCGTCGCGTTTCAGTTGCGAGAGGTCGACGCCGGCGATCACGTCGCCGGCGGAGTAGAGCGTCAGCTCGTCGCCGGCCAGCGCGTTCGGAATCAGGTCGTACGACTGCTTGATGGTGCTCACGCTGGCGACGCGCATGGTGGCCGTCTCCAGCCGGTTTAGATCGCGGACGCGGGTGACCAGCGTCCCGATGTCGGCTATCTCTTCTTTGCGCGTTACGGCTCGGGTCGCCAGCTGCTCGACACGGTGCAGCACAAATCTCGTGGCGATCGTGACCGCGGCGATGATGCCGAGGATTAAAAGACCGATGGAAGTGAGGAGAACGGCTATCTGTCGTCGTGTCATCGTTTCCACAATTCCGCTTGCTTTCGGAATTTTCTGTTATCCTTTGCCATCCCGGTAGGATTCAAGGAAGCATTCAAGCGGATGGGCCGCTCGCCTTCGGCCTGATTTTCCCCTCACAATCCACTGTCCCTTCGCAGGCGCCACTGCTTCTCGATGTGTCCGGCGAAGCTCGATCTGCCGGTTTCGAGCCACTCGGTCAGCAGGTCGACGCTGATCTCATCGAGCGAGTCGATGATGGACAGACTTGCGGCCTGCGCAACGCGCTCGATCGGCTTTTCAAGGAGCGCCACCACCTTCGCCGACCGGGTCAGTCGCCATGCCAGCTCCTCGTCGCGATTCATGGCCAGGATGCGGCTGGCCGTCAGCGTGAGCAGCACCGCGGCGTTCCAGTTCGTCGGCCGGTCCCAGCGCGGCGGGATGACGAAGTCGGCGGCGTTGATCTCGCCGGCCAGCGCGGCGATGTGGCGTTCGGTGGCCAGCCGGATCGGCCCGAGGTCGGAGTGGAAAAGCATCTCGAAATGATCGTCGCGTACCTCGCCGGTCAGCGACTTCGCCAGCGCGTTGCGCGCCGTGGCATCCAGCTCGATCGGAACGCCGGCGAAGAAAGCCGGCTGGTGCGGCCGGGCCAGCTCCGCGAGCTCTGCGAGCGCGGCGAGGTCGGTGGTCACCGGAAACATGATCGGCACGATCACGCCCCACCGCAGCGCTCTCTCCTTCGCCTCGGCGAACAGCGCGCCGAGCCGGTCGAGCTCCAATGGCCACGCGGCGATGGTGATGACGGCATTGTCCGGGATCTCTTTCGGCAATGCACCGCGTGTCGACACAAGTTGCATCGCCGGCACGTGTTGCTCCGCGCAGAACTGCAGCGCCTCCTCGCCGCGTCCGAAGATGACCTCCGCGAATTCGGCGGCATCGATCAGCGCCGGCGCGTGCAGCGGATGGCGGGTCGCGCTGCGCTCCAGGTCGTCGCGAACGTTCTGGCAGACGGCGACCTCGAAGCGCTCGGCGCACGAGGCGCGCAGGTCGACGTAGTCGATGGCGATCGGCGCCGCGCGCCGCGGGCTGTACGGCGCGATCGTCGAAGCGGCCCAGTACGGTGGCTCCGGCACCTGTGCGCGCGTGAGGCGCAAATGCGGCGTTTTCTTGTAGACGATCACGCCGCGACATTCTAGTGGCTGCGCATCGTAGCGCCGGCGGCGCGCCGGCTGTACCGCCGCCGGCTCGGCGGCAATAGACCCAAACTGCCAGCGAGCCGCTGGCGGTCCAGCCGTCGAGCCGACGGCGCTACGAGATTCGCGTCAGCGCGCGATATACGGCGCGACCAATGAGCGGACGTACTTGGCGATCATGTCCAGCTCCAGGTTCACGCGATCGCCGGCCGCGGCATCGCCGAGGTTCGTGCGGCGGAGGGTCTCGGGGATCAGGGCCGCGCCGAAGCTCGCGCCGTCCGGCTCGACGACGGTCAGCGAAACGCCGTCGACGGCGATGGAGCCTTTGTCGACGATGAGCTCTGCGTACTCACCCGGCACACTCCACCGATACACCGCGAACTCCCCCTCGGCGGCGATCGACAGCAGCGTCCCGACGCCATCGACGTGTCCCTGCACCAGATGCCCGCCCAGCCGGTCGCCGAGGGCCATGGCCCGCTCGACGTTGACACGCGTGCCGCCCGTCAACGCGCCGAGCGTCGTCCGCGCCAGCGTTTCGTTGGAGACGTCGGTGAGAAGGGTCCCATCGTCCTGCGGCAGAACGGTGAGACAGACTCCATTCACCGCCAGACTCTCGCCGAGGGTGAACGGCTCACTGTCGGTCGTGCGCAGGCGCAGCCGCGCGCCCGAGGCGAGGCGTTCGAGCGAATCGATGATGCCGCTGTGGTTGATGATTCCGGTGAACATGATTACGGTTCAGGCACTCCGAGTTCCCGGCAGATCTTCTTCGCGAGTGAGTTCGGAGTTTCGATGTGTCTTGGAACGGCCTGAATCTGGCCGTTCTGCGGATTGCACCAAAGCTCATGCTCTTTGCCCTGGCGCTTCAGAAAACAGCCATTCCGCCGAAGATGCCGCAGCAATTCCCGCCGTTTCACTGAACCACGACGGTGCCGCGGATCGCACCTTCCGGCACTCCACGCAGACCATCCTCGCGACGATCTTCGAGGATCAGGGCGATCGCCTCGGCCAGGTTTTTGCGAGCGTCCTCAGGGGAGCGGCCCTGCCCATTCGCCCCTGGAATCTCAGGCGAGTAAGCGACAAACCATTCGTCGTCCTGCTCGATGATGGATGTGAACTCGTTGTGCATGGCGGGATTCTACCGCAGCGAAATTGAACGTAGATCGGACTCTCCGTCCGACCGGTTGACGGCGGGAACCTCAGTGACGAGGCTCTTCACAAGAGGTCGGACTGAGAGTCCAACCTACGTTGCTCACGGATACGCCGTAATCATCGCCCCTCCGCCCACCGCCTCCACGCGTTCAAACCGGAAGCTATACGCATCCATCAACTTGGCCACGCCTCTGCCGCTGAAAATTGATGGCGCGGTGACGCCGCCGACAAACATCGGCGCGAGGAAGAGAACCATCTTCTGCCACGATCCTCGGCGGATGAATTCGGAGAGGACGGCGGAGCCTCCTTCGACGATTACCGAATGGATGCCGCGCTCGTAGAGATCGGCGAGCAGCGCATCGAGGTCGACATCTTCAACGATGTGAATCGTGTTGCCACCATCGGTCAGAACGTGGGCAGAAGGTGGGGCGATTCGCGCGCGATCGAGGATGACTCGTGTCCAGTTCCTGTTGCTCAATCCGAGCCGGCGGGTTAGGTGAGGGTTGTCGGCGAGAACCGTGCCCGCGCCTACGAGGATGGCGTCGTACTCCTCGCGTAGCTCCAGGCTCCGCTGGCGTGAGGATTCCGAGGTGATCCATTTGCTTTCGCCGGTGACGGTGGCCAGTTTGCCGTCGAGTGTCATGCCGGCTTTCAGCAGGACGAAGGGACGGTGGTGGGTGACGGCGTGGATGAAGATCTCGTTGAGCTTGCGCGCTTCGTCTTCGAGGACGCCGGTGATGACTTCGATACCGGCTTGGCGCAGTTTCTCGATTCCGCCGGCGGCGACTGGATGCGGATCGCGCATGGCGACGACGACGCGGGAGATGCCGGCGGCGATGATGGCGTCCGCGCAGGGCGGCGTGCGGCCGTGGTGCGCGCACGGTTCCAGCGTGACGATCATCGCCGCGCCGCGTGCGTTCGTATCGCGCAGCGCTTCGATCTCCGCATGCGGTTCGCCGGCTCTCTGATGCCAGCCCTCGGCGATCACGTTTCCGTCGCGCACGATGAGGCAGCCGACCATCGGATTCGGGCTGACGGAGTAGCGGCCGCGCGCGGCGAGCTCCAGCGCGCGGCGCATGAGGTCTTCCACGCCGGCGATTGTCCAACAAAAAAGCCGGCGATTGCTCGCCGGCTTTTTCTCGACTGATGTGTAGGAGTCGATTCAGGGAACGTGAATGAAGCGATATCCGGAGACCGAGGCGCCGCCGCGGCCGGGGGAGGTGACGTAGATGCGCGCGGTCTGGCCGGGCTTGAGGTGATCGATCGCCGCCCGGAACTGGCCCAGGTTGGTGACCTTCTCGCCCTGCACTTCGCTGATGACGTCACCCTCGGAGAGGACGTCGCCGGCAGCCGAGACTTCCTTCACGTTCGTCACGACGACGCCCGTGATGGTGTCAGAGAGGCCGTAGGTCTGGCGCAGCGCCGGCGTCAGTTCCTGGACCGACATCCCCAGCTTGTTGCGGGCCGGCGCGACTTCTTCCGGCTTGGTCGTGTCCTGCTTGTCGGTCTCGAGCGTACGCTCGATCGTCGAGGCGGTCAGGTTGCGGTGCTTGCCGTCGCGGATGACCGTCAGATCGATCTTGGTGCCGACCGGCAGGTAGGAGATGTAGTCGATGAGGGCGCGGTTGCCGTTGATCGGATGGCCGTCGGCTTCGACGATGATGTCGCCCGCCTGAATGCCGGCCTTCGACGCCGGAAGACCCGGCTCGACGTTCTGCACGAGTGCGCCGCGCGTATCGGGCGGAAGGTTGAAGCCGCTGCGGGCGTCGTCGCTCAGATCGAGGATCTGCATGCCGAGGTATCCGCGCGTCACATTGCCGTTGCGAAGCTGCGGCAGGAGGCGCTTGGCGGTATTGATCGGGGTGGCAAAGCCGAGGCCCTGCGCGCCGCCGCCGCGGATGGCAGTATTGATGCCGATGACTTCACCGTTGATGTTCATCAGCGGTCCGCCCGAATTGCCGAAGTTGATGGCGGCGTCGGTCTGGATGAAGTTCTCGAAGGAACTGGTCTGCGTGCTCAGGCCGAGGTTGCGGCCCTTGGCGGAGATGACGCCGACGGTGAGGGTGTTCTCGAACTGGAACGGGTTGCCGATGGCGATGGCCCAGTCACCCTTGCGGATGCGGTCGGAATCGCCCAGCGGCACGCTCGGCAGCGACTGGCCGGCGTCGATCTTGAGCAGGGCGATGTCAGTAGCGGGATCGCGGCCGATGATCTTGGCCTCGCTGGTGTGTCCGCCGGTGCCGTTCTCGTCGGCGCCCCAGTGGACCTGAACCTTGCTGGCGCCTTCGACGACGTGGTTGTTGGTGACGACGTAGCCGTCGGGCGAAATGATGAAGCCGGAGCCGCCGGCGACCTGTTTCCGCTCGTCGTCTTCGTCCGGCGTGCGGTTGCCGCGCGGGCTGCGCTGGCCGTTACCCGGATTCGGGAAGAAGAACTCGAACGGATCCCCGCCGAACGGGCTCTTGTTGCGCATGTCGCTGGTCTTGATGACCTCGGTCGACGTGATCGACACGACGGCGGGCATGACGCGCGCGGCGACGTCGGCGAACGACGGGATGGTGACCGCGGCCACGGGGGTGACGCTGGAGGTGGTCTGGATGGCTGACGACTGTGCGTTCGAAGTCCGCATCAGGCCGAGGTCGGCACTGATGACGACACCGAACGCGACCGAAGCGATGATGATCGCGATCGTCGACAGAATGCGTTTGGTGGATGGATTCATATTGGTTGAAGCTCCTTTGCTACCTGGTCAATTTTAGGTGTGGGAGCGGCGCCATGCCAGCGGGATGGCGGCGTGGCCGCCGCTTTTGATCTGAGACGAACGAGCTGTCGAAATGTTTCGCGGTCCTCGTGTAACGGTACGAAGAACACGAACGGCCGTTGAAGCGTTCCTTCCGGACACAAAAAAAGGCCCCGTTTCGGGGGCCTTTGCGTGCGGGGTTCGGGAAGGTTGGGTTCGTCAGACGACAGCGCGCCGGCCAACGATGAGGCGGTAGATGAAGAGCAGGGCGATCGCGCCGATGATCGAGCCGATCCAGCCTGCCGTTTGTTCGTTGTGGCCGAGCATCGAAGCGAGGAAGCCTCCGACGAACGAGCCGGCGATGCCGAGGAGAATCGTCACGATCCAGCCGCCGGGGTCGCGTCCCGGCATGCGGAACTTGGCGATTGCACCGACTACCAGACCGAATAGAAGCCATCCGATGATGTTCATGTTTGTCTCTCCTTCAGGTTGCCAACCGATGTGGCTGACAGGGTACTGTTGAGCAGGAAAGGTGCCAGCGGGCCTGGGAGCGCGGGCGTCCCGCCCGCCGATCGGCAGGATGTCTGCTGAGCACGGCGGACGAGACGTCCGCGCTCCCAGGGCACCATCACATACAATGCCCGCCGCATTCATCAAACAGGAGAAATCATGGCTGGAAACCTCATCGATTACCGGGTGGAAAAAGGCGTCGCGATCCTCGAGTTGAACGATCCGCCGGCGAATACCTACACCTACGAAATGAACAAAGAGCTGGACACGTGCATCCTCAATGCGCGTATGGATGACGACGTCTACGTGATCGTCCTTCGCGGCTCGGGCGACAAGTTTTTCTCCGCGGGCGCGAACATCAAGATGCTTTCGGAGGTCACCCCGCAGTTCAAGTACTACTTCTGCCTTCACGCGAACGAGACCCTGAACCGCCTCGAGCAGACCCCGAAGCTGGTGATTGCCGCGCTGAACGGACACACCGTCGGCGGCGGGCTGGAGATCGCCATGGCCGCCGACATCCGCATCGCCCTGCAGGGCGCCGGCAAGGTCGGCCTCCCCGAGGTGACCCTCGGCGTTCTTCCGGGCACTGGCGGGACGCAGCGGCTGTCGCGCCTGGTCGGCAAGACGAAGTCGATCGAGCTGATGGTCGAAGGCGGCCTCTTCGAATTCGAAGAAGCGCTCCGGCTCGGCGTCATCAACTACCTCTGGCCGGCCGAAGAAAATGGCCAGACGTGGTGGGACCGGGTCATGGCCTATGCGCAGAGTTTCTGCCCGCCGAACAAGGCCTCCCGCGCGGTTGGCCGGATCAAGCGTTCGGTGCAGAGCGGCTGGGAAGTTCCGTTCGAGTCCGCCCTGGCCATCGAGCGCGAGCTGCAGCAGCAACTCTTCCAGAGCGAGGATGCCAAGGAAGGGCTGAGCGCGTACAACCAGAAGCGGAAGCCGCAATTCGCGGGGAAATAGTCAACGTAGGCCGGACTCTCAGTCCGATTTTTTTCGAGGACGTCTGGTCGGACTTGAGAGTCCGACCTACGTTTTTTTCCTATGCGCTACAGAAACCTCCACGGCACCAACCTCCAACTCTCCGAGCTCGGCTTCGGCACCTGGACCATTACCACCGGCTGGTGGGGCAATTACACCGATGACGAAGGGCGGCGGCTGATCGAAGTCGCGCTCGACGCCGGCATCAACTACATCGACACCGCCGACGCGTACGGCAACGGCCGCGGCGAGACGATGCTCAAGCCGCTGCTGGCCGCGCATCCCGAGGTGATCGTCGGGACGAAGTTCGGCTACGACTTCTACAACAATCCCGAGCGGCCGCGCGGACAACGCGAGTTGCCGCAGGATATGTCGCCGAAGTTCATCCGCTTCGCCATCGAGCAATCCCTCCAGCGCCTCGGCGTCGATCACGTGGCCATCTATCAGCCGCACAACCCGCGCGTGGTCACGCTGATGGAAGACGAGCATTGGGAGACGCTGGAGCAGCTGAAGAGCGAAGGCAAAATTCTGTCCTACGGCCCGTCCCTCGGTCCCGCCATCGGCTGGCGCGATGAAGGAATCTACGCCAACGCCGTGCGCCACGCACCGGTGACGCAGATGATCTACAACGTCCTCGAGCAGGACCCCGGCCGCGAGTTCATCCTGGCTGCCGACAAGGGTCCGTCGTACGGCGGCGTGCCGGAGTCGATGCGCGGTGAGACCGGGAAGAAGGTCTGCGCGCCGTCATCGGCCTTCAATCCGTCGTTCCGCGCCTGGAAGTCCGATCCCGCCCCGCAGTTCCTCATCCGCGTCACCCACTCATCGGGGATGCTGGAAGGGAAGTACACGCTCGATACGAAGTTCGACGAGACCGACCATCGCTCGCATCGCCCGCGCTCGTGGATGGTGGAGGGTCTGCAGAAAGTCGACCGCCTGGAACCGCTCCGCAAGGAGCGCGGCGTGACCCTCGGCCAGTTCGCTTTGCTCTGGCTCTACGCCCACAAGTCCGTCCTCTCCGCGCTCCCGAACATCTACGACGAGGAGCAGATCCGCGAGTTCGCCGCCGCCTCGGAGCACGAGCCGCTCAGCGACGCCGAGATGGACCAGATCCAGGAGATGTACGCCTGCAATTTCGACATCACGCCGTATGTGGAAGAGGCGGCGACCGCGGTGTAGCATCCGCACCCTATGCCAGACATCCAGCACCAGCTCTTCATCAACGGTGAATTCACCGACGCCCGTTCCGGCGAGACTTTCGTCACTAGCAATCCGGCCACCGAGGAAAAGATCGCGGACGTTGCGTCGGCGGGGGCGGAGGATGTGGATGCTGCCGTCCGCGCCGCGCGCGCGCAGATGGAACCGGGGAGCGAGTGGCAGAAGATGAAGCCGCGCGATCGTGCCAAGGTTCTGTGGCGCATCGCCGACATGCTCAGAGCGAAAGCCGCGGACATCGGCCACATCGAGACCATCGATAACGGCAAGCCGATCTTCGAATCGCAGTACGTCGATACGCCGGCGGCAGCGGAGTGCCTCTACTACTTCGCCGGCTGGAGCGGCAAAATCACCGGCGAGACCATTCCCATCGCCGACAACGCTTTCACCTACACGCTGCGCGAGCCGGTGGGTGTCGTCGGCGCCATCACACCGTGGAACTTCCCGCTGATGCTGGCGGTGTGGAAGATCGCGCCGGCGCTGGCGTGCGGCAACACGGTGGTCATCAAGCCGGCGTCGAATACGGCGCTCTCGCTGCTGAAGTTCGCGGAGTACGCCAAGGAGTGCGGATTGCCGGCGGGCGTCCTCAACGTCATCCCCGGACGCGGCTCGGTGGTCGGCAACGCTCTCGTCGATCATCCCGGCGTCGACGCCATCGCCTTCACCGGATCGGCCGATGTGGGACGAGGGATCATGGCGAGGGCGGCGAAGACGCTGAAGAAAGTCTCGCTGGAGCTCGGCGGCAAGTCGCCGAACATCGTCTTCGCCGATGCCGATCTCGAAGCCGCGGCCCGCGGCGCGCTGAACGCGATCTTCTACGGAAAAGGGGAGGTCTGCGCCGCCGGATCGCGCCTGCTGGTCGAAGAGGCTGCGCACGATGAGCTGATGGCCAAGGTGACCGAGCGCGCCAACAAGATGGTGGCCGCGGATCCGCTCCACCCCAAGACCCGCCTCGGAGCATTAGTTTCACGAGAACAGATGGAGACCGTGCTCTCCTACATCGAAGCCGGCAAGAGCGACGGCGCCAAGCTCGTCGCCGGCGGCGAGCGCACCGACATCGGCACAGGCAAGGGATACTTCGTCAAGCCGACCATTTTTGACGACGTCGAGGTCGATCACCGCATCGCCAAAGAGGAGATCTTCGGCCCGGTCCTGGCCACGATCCGCTTCAAGGATGCCGACGACGCCATCGCCAAAGGCAACGCCACCGTCTACGGCCTCGCCGCCGCCGTCTGGACCCGCGACATCTCCAAAGCCCACCGCATCGCCAAGTCGATCAAAGCCGGCACGGTCTGGATCAACAGCTACAACCTCTACGACCCCGCCCTCCCCTTCGGCGGCTTCAAGGAATCCGGTTTCGGCCGCGATCAGGGCAAGGACGCGCTGGAAAAGTACACGCAGACGAAGAGCGTGTGGGTGAATTTGTAGGTCAGGTGACCGCCGGCGCACCCGACCAGGGATGCTCGTTCAACCATTCCTCAATCAATCGACCCTGATCGGTGAACGTCAGCTCGCGAGGCACGAGTTGCTGTCTTCGGCACCATTCTGGTAGCTCCGCTTCGAACAGCTCGAACCGTGCGGCGATCTTTGATCCACTTGGAATGACGACATCGTTCAGTGCTGCGGGGATGCTGAGCCAATCGCGGACGACACTGATCGCTCGAACCGGTTTAGCGGAGTGCGATCGGATGTCCTGGCCGGAGATGTCGGAGCAAAACTTCTGATATCGGAAGCGATCCCGGTCGAGAATCAGACACTGCTTGCCGCGATTCCGATCGTTACCGTATGCGGTCGCGCCTAGGAAGAGGCCAAGCTCGAGCGGCATATTGAAGCGAGGCAGGCGTGTCGATCGATCGAGTTGTACTCGCGAGATGTCGTGAATGCCGAACCGGCACTCCTCGATGATTCGAACGATCTTGTGGTAACGGACCTCTCCCGCGTTATCTTCCTCCAGCGCTGCCCTCGGAAAGAAGCCGCAGTCGTACACCGCAAAGGTGATCGCCCGCATCATCGGCTGGTACGGCGAATCGAATGGACAGTTGATGAAGACGCTGTCGTCGTGCGCAGGCGATTGCTTCACTTAGCCGCACGCCGCAGCTGTTTCTGCTCGCGCTCCTTCATCATTTCGCGAAGTGTCTGCCGTGCGAGCTTCTCATCGATTTTGCTGGTGCCGAAACGAAAGGTTTTAATCGTGCGGATCTTCTTCGGCTTTGTTTCACCATTTCGCGTGGTTGTCATCCGTGTCTCCCGATTCACGCTATCGCTTCGCTGGTCTCGCCTAATCGGACTTTGCCGGCTTCGCTTTCCGGCGCGCTTCACGCGCCTTGCGCTCGGCGATGATCTGCAACAATGTCTCGTGCGCGATCTTCGGATCGACGTTGTCCGGTTTCACTGGTGACGGAAGAATTTCACGCCATCTCATGCGGCGAGGATAACACTCGAGGAGGAACTGTGATTCTCAACTGTCCGAAATGCGAGCGCGAGAGCCTTGTCAACGCGCCGCACGGAGCTTCGCGATGCAATGCCTGCGGCGGGATGTTCGTCCCTTCGTCGAAGCTTCACGAGTTGCTGGAATCGGGTGCGCCCGATCTCGATCGTGGCGGGTCGAAGGCTCATGACGACCAGGGCGGGCAGTGTCCGAGCGACAAGAGCATCATGGCCCGCGCGGCGATTCAGGTTGCGGGCGAGCCGGCGCCAGTTCATCTGGAGCGTTGCAACTCGTGTCGTGGAGTCTGGTTCGATGGCGGCGAGTGGAGCCTGCTGGCGGCGAAGCATCTTCTCGAGCATATCGACGAGTTCTGGTCCGCCGAATGGAGAGCGTCGCAGCGACATGCGCTCGAGCACGAGCAGTATCAGCGCCGGCTGGAGGAAACGTTCGGCGCCGAACTTCTCGGCCAGATCCGGTCGCTCGCCGGCGCGCTGCGCCATCATCCGCGTCGCTCGCAGGCTCTGGCGCTGCTGCGGGAAGAGAGCTCCACGGCGGCAGGCTGACCATGGTTCTTGTTGCGTTCATCGCGATGCTCGCATCGACGGCTGTTTCGGAACCGGTCCTCCCGCACCAGACCTTCACCATCGACTCGAACGTGCTGCACGAGACCCGGCGCATCAACGTCTACACGCCGCCGGGCTATGAGAAGGGTGAGCGCTATCCGGTTCTCTACATGCCTGACGGCGGCGTGGAGGAGGACTTCCCGCACGTCACTGCTGACATCGACGTCGCCATTCGCGCGGGGGAGATGCGGCCGGTCATCGTCGCCGGCATCGAGAATACCGAGCGGCGGCGCGACATGACCGGGCCGACGCGGGTTGAGGAGGACAGGAAGATCGCCACGCACGTCGGCGGCGCGGCTACGTTCCGTGCCTTCATTCGCGACGAGCTGATGCCGCAAATCCGCAAGCGCTATCGCGGAAACGGGGAGACCGCTATCGTCGGCGAGTCGCTGGCGGGGCTCTTCATCGTCGAGACCTTCTTCGAGGAGCCGAAACTGTTCGATACCTACATCGCCCTCAGCCCCAGCCTCTGGTGGAACGATCAGGAGCTGGTGCATCGCGCCGGCGAGCGGTTGCGATCGCGGCCGCAGTTGAAGGCGACGCTCTATCTCGCCTACGGCGGCGACGACGATCGCGGTGACGCCGGGAAGGCGCTCGCCGAGGTTTTGAGGGTGGATGCTCCGAAAGAGTTGAGGTGGTACTACGAGCCGCGGCCCGACCTGCAGCACAGCACGATCTACGAGGGCGCATCGCCGGCTGTGTTCCGCAAGCTCTTTCCCGCTACCATGCACCGGTGATCAAAATCCTCGTCAGCTCCTGTTTGCTGGGCGCCCCGGTCAGGCATGACGCGCGCGACAAAAAGTGTGATCACGCCATTCTCCAGCGCTGGATCGAAGAGGGCAGGGTCGTCTCGGTCTGTCCGGAGATGCTTGGCGGACTCGGTACACCGCGGCCTCCCTCCGAAATCGTCAACGACGGTTCGCGGCGCGTCGTGACGCGTGACGGCGCGGACGTAACCTCGGCATTCGGGAACGGCGCGCGCGCCGCGGCGGATCAGGGTCGTGCCGAGGGCGTCCGGATCGCCATCCTCAAAGCCGCCAGCCCCTCGTGCGGCAGTGCGTTCATCTACGACGGCACGTTCAGCGGGACGCGTGTACCAGGCGAGGGCATCACCACCGCGCTCCTGCGCAGCCAGGGAATCACCGTGTTCTCCGAGGAAGAGCTCGATGCCGCCGAGCAATATCTGTCGTCGCTGGAAAGCAGCGGAGCCTCATGTACAATCCGCCCGCTTTGAAGAGGAGATCTATGCGCAAGAACCTAATCATTCTCATCTCGCTCGCGGTGTTGTCCTTCGGACTGCTCGGCTGTCCGCCGAAAGAAGGGACCGGGACTACCACGAGCGCGGCCGGCGGGGACATTCTCATCGGCGAATACGGATCGATGACCGGGCCGCAGGCCACCTTCGGTCAGTCGACCCACAACGGCATCATGATGGCGGCCGACGAAGTCAACGCCGCCGGCGGCATCAACGGCCGCAAGATCAAGGTGATGAGCGAGGACGACCAGTCCAAGCAGGAAGAGGCGGCGAACGCCGTCACCAAGCTCATCTCGCAGAACAACGTTCTGGCCATCATCGGGGAAGTGGCATCGTCCGCCTCGATCGCCGCGGCGCCGATCTGCCAGTCGAACAAGGTGCCGATGATCACCCCGTCGTCGACCAACGACGAAGTCACCAAGAAGGGCGATTACATCTTCCGCATCTGCTTCACCGACAGCTATCAGGGCGAATACCAGGCAGTCTTCGCCGACCAGTGGGCCACCGCCAACGGCAAGCCGAAAGTCGTGGCCATGCTCACCGACGTCAAGAGCGACTACTCGCAGGGGCTGGCCAAGGTATTCACCGCCAAGTTCACCGCGCTCGGCGGCAAGATCGCCGGGACGCAGAGCTACGCCAACGGCGACAGCGACTTCCGCTCGCAGCTGACGGCGATCAAGGGCACCAACCCGTCGCTGCTGTACGTTCCCGGCTACTACACCGACATCGGTCAGATTGCTATCCAGGCACGCGACCTCGGCATCACCGCTCCGCTGCTCGGCGGCGACGGCTGGGAATCGCCGAAGCTGATCGAGATCGGCGGCAAGGCCCTCGAGGGCTGCTTCTACACCAACCACTACTTCTACGCCGACCCCTCGCCGGTCGTCAGCAGCTTCGTGCAGAAGTACAAGGAGCGTTACGGCCAGATCCCCGACGCCTTGGCCGCGCTCGGTTATGACGCCATGAAAACGCTTGCGGACGCCATGAAGCGCGCCGCCAAGCTCGACGGTCCCTCGCTCCGCGACGCCATCGGCCAGACCAAGGGCCTCGTCGGCGTCACCGGCACGATCAACATCGACGCCCAGCGCAACGCCACCGGCAAGAAGCTGGTCATCGAGGAGATCAAGAACGGCCAGCTCACGCTCAAGGCCACCATCGATCCGTCGACTGGCGGGAAGGTCGAAATGAACAACGGCCCAGCTCCGGCCACCACCACCACCGGCGGACCGCCTCCGGCAGCGGCGACGACCACGACCGGCGGGCCGCCGACGGGAACGCACTAGGCCCCGACACACGAATTTGTCTTTACAGGAAAGGGTCCGGCGGTTAGCGTTCGCCGGACCTTTTTTTGTCGCAACGCGCGAGACAGGGAAAACTCACCTAACGGTCACTGAATGCAGGAGATCCTCCAGAATCTGCTGAACGGGATTGCCGTCGGCGCGATTTACGCGCTGATCGCCCTCGGTTACACGATGGTGTACGGCATCCTGAAGCTGATCAACTTCGCTCACGGCGACGTGTTCATGCTCGGCTCCTTCGTCGGCTTCTACGCCGGCGGATACGCCGCCCGCCACCTTCCGCAACAGGCGAACGGGGCGCTCGGCTGGGGCTACGCCGGACTGGTCATGCTCATCGCCATGGTGGTCTGCGGCCTCTTCGGGTTCCTCAACGAGCGGATCGCCTACCGGCCGCTGCGCAACGCGCCGCGCATCGCTTCGCTGATCACCGCCATCGGTGTCTCGTTTCTGCTCGAGTATGGCGGCCAGTTCGTCTTCGGCGCCGATCCGAAATTCTTCCCCACGCTGGTCGAGAAACACCTGATCCACTTCGGCGGCGTCACCACCACCAACTACCAGATCATCGTGCTGGTGGTGGCGGTGATCTTCATGGGCCTGCTGCAGTACATCATCTACGGCACCAAGTTCGGCCGGGCCATGCGCGCCGTCTCCTTCAACTTCGAGACCGCCTCGCTGATGGGGATCCCGACCGATCGCATCATCTCGATGACCTTCATCATCGGCTCGGTGCTGGCCGCCGTCGCCGGCATCCTCTACGGCCTCTCGTATCCGAAGATCGATCCGCTGATGGGGATCATGCCCGGCCTCAAGGCCTTCATCGCCGCGGTTCTCGGCGGGATCGGCAACGTGCCGGGCGCGGTCGTCGGTGGGCTGATCATCGGAATCATCGAGTCGTTCGTCGGCGGCAGTCAGTTCTCGAATTACCGCGACGCCATCGCCTTCATCATTCTGATCGCCATCCTGCTTTTCCGTCCGTCCGGCCTGTTCGGGAAATATCAGGCGGAGAAGGTTTGAGAATCGAAATGTTGAATGCTGAATGTTCAATGTTGAATGTTGAATGCCCGGCGGCCGAGCGCAGCCTCATTCAACATTCAACATTCAACATTCAGCATTCAACATTTCTCCCAGGGGGCCGGGCGTGACCAAGTCCCTTCCCTGGTGGCTCCGCGATGCGCTCTGGCTCGCCCTCTTCGTCGGAGTCCTGATCGCCCTTGCTTACGGCCTCGAGGCGATTCCCATCGCCGGCATCGCCTACTACAACCGCATCCTGGTGATCATGGGGATCAACATCACGCTGGCGGTGTCGCTCAACATCATCAACGGCCACGCCGGGCAGTTCTCGCTCGGGCATGCCGGATTCATGGCCGTCGGCGCGTATTTCTCCGCTTACTTGACCTACTACCATTTCGCTCCGCGGCTGGAAAAGATGCCGGTCGGCACCGAGCAGTGGCTGATGCAGAACGTGTTTCTCATCATCGCCGTGCTCGCCGGCGGTCTGCTCGCGGCGCTTGCCGGATACCTGGTCGGATTGCCGTCGCTGCGCCTTCGCGGCGATTACCTCGCGATCGTCACCCTCGGATTTGGCGAGATCATCCGGGTGCTCATCCTCAACATCGACAAGATCGGCGCCGCGCGCGGATTCAGCGGCATCCCGCACTGGAGCAACTTCTTCTGGGTCTTTCTCGTCGCTGGACTGACGATCGTCATCTCCTGGCGGCTGGTGCGGTCATCGGTCGGCCGTGCTTTCCTGGCCGTGCGCGAAGATCAGATTGCCGCCGAGGCCATGGGCGTCGATACCACGCGCTACAAGGTCAAGGCTTTCGTCATCGGCTCATTCCTCGCTGGTGTGGCCGGCGGTTTGTACGCGCACTACATGATGTATCTCAATCCGCAGATGTTCATGTTCGTGAAGTCGTTCGAGGTCGTGGCCATGGTGGTTCTCGGCGGACTGGGATCGATCAGCGGTTCGGTCGTCGCCGCGATCATCCTGACGTTCCTCCCCGAGGGGCTGCGTTCGGTGAAAGATTACATGCCGGGCGGCCGCGATCCGCGCATGGTCATCTACTCGATCATGCTCATCGTGCTGATGCTGACGCGGCCGCAGGGATTGCTCGGACGCCGCGAGCTCTGGCAGGTGTTCGGCCGCAAGAAGAAACGTGATCAGGACGAGGCGGCTCCCCCGGCTCCGTGATGGCTAACGAAAACGCTCTGCTCGACGCACGCGACGTGACGATCCGCTTCGGCGGCCTGACGGCGGTGTCGCATTTCAACCTGGCCATAAAGCCGCACGAGCTGGTGGGCCTCATCGGCCCGAACGGCGCCGGCAAGACCACGGTCTTCAACATGCTGACCGGCGTCTATAAACCGACCGAGGGGGAGATCTTCGTCGGCGGCGTCTCGACGCGCGAATTCAAGCCTTACCAGATCACCGCCCTCGGCGTGGCGCGCACCTTCCAGAACATCCGGCTCTTCAAGGAGCTCTCGGTGCTCGACAACGTCAAGATCGGTGGGCACATCCACTACAAATACTCCGGCTCCGCTGCCGTTTTGCAGACCAGTCACTTTCACGACGCCGAGGAGGCCGCGGAACACGAGGCCTTCGAGCTGCTGAAGATCTTCGGACTGGAGAATCGCGCCGAGTACTACGCCAAGAACCTTCCGTACGGCGATCAGCGCCGGCTGGAGATCGCGCGAGCGCTGGCGTCGAAGCCGAAGCTGCTCCTTCTCGATGAGCCGGCCGCGGGCCTCAACGACAGCGAGACGCTGGCTCTGGTGCAGACCATCCGCGACATCCACACTCGATTCGAAATCGCCATCCTCGTGATCGAGCACAACATGGATCTGATGATGGACCTCTGCGAGAAGAGGATCATGGTCCTCAACTTCGGCAAGACCATCTTCGAGGGGACCGCGGCAGCGGTCCGCGCCGATTCCAACGTGATCGAGGCCTACCTTGGCGTACCGGCGGAGGAGGCGGGCGTATGAACGCGCTTCTCAAGGTCGGCAATCTCGAGGTTTCCTACGGCAGCATCACCGCGCTGCACGGGATCGATCTCGAAGTGAATCGCGGAGAGATCGTCACGCTCATCGGCGCGAATGGCGCCGGGAAGACCACCACGCTGCGAACGATCTCCGGGCTCCTCAAGCCGCGCAAAGGCGAGGTGACGTACGACGGGCGCAACATCACCGCCCACAAGCCGCACGTCATCACGGCTATGGGCGTGTCGCATGTCCCCGAGGGGCGCGGGATCTTCGCCAACCTCACGGTGGCGGACAACCTCGAGCTGGGCGCCTATCTGCGCAAAGACAAGATCCAGCAATCGGAGTACGAGCGGATCTTCACGCTCTTCCCCGTCCTGAAAGAGCGGATCAAGCAGAGCGCCGGAACGCTTTCGGGCGGCGAGCAGCAGATGCTGGCCATCTCGCGAGCGCTGATGTCGAAACCACAGGTTCTGCTCCTGGACGAACCGTCGCTCGGCTTGGCGCCGCAGATGGTGCAGACCATCTTCCGGGTCATCAAAGACATCAACGATGAGGGGACGACCATCCTCCTGGTCGAGCAGAACGCGCACATGGCGCTGATGACCGCCCATCGCGGCTACGTGATGGAGACGGGAAGCATCGTCCGCAGCGATGACGCGAAGTCCCTTCTGAAGAGCGACGTTATCAAGAAGGCCTACCTCGGCGGCTGAGCGCCGTCACTTCCGCCGCAGCCAGAGGCTTCCGCCGGGATTTTCCAGAGTCAGCGGCATCAGGTCTGCCAGCAGCTCGCGCTGGAATCGACCCAGCCACGTTCCGAAGAGCACGATCTCGAACGAATCGTTGAACTCCAGGAACGCCCGCAGGATGTAGTCCTCGTTCCAGGCGCGGCCCTCGTACACCCACTCCTTTGGATACTCGAAGGGATAGAAGACGTCGTGGAAGTGGATGTGGACGCCGGCGGCGAGGCGGGGGAGGATCTCGAACATGATCCGATTCACGTCGCTGCCGGTTTTGGAGACGTGCGTCGAATCGATGAAGAGGACGTCATTCGCCGCCAGCGCGTCGAAGGTCTCCAGCGGAACATCCTGCAGACGCGCGCGGATGACGGTGATCCGTTCGCGATCGGCCGGACGGAGCAGGGCATCGAGCGTCGAGGTGTCGGGATCGATAAACGTGAACGATGTCTCCGGAAGCCAGCGGTCGGCGGTATCAAGCATCGCCGCCGACGAAAACCCCGAGCCGACTTCGATCACGCGCCTCGGCTCGAGGTGCCGCAGCATCGAATAGAGAAAGATGGCGTCGGCGTAGGAGTAGGCCCAGTTCTCGAACCAATAACGCGTCTCCGCCGACTGCGCGCGCGGAAAGGGCAGCTCCGGATAGAACTGCGCCAGCTCTTTCACCAACGCCACCTGCTCCTCGGCACGCAGATCGATGCCGGCCAACGACGGCGGAGGCGTCCCGAACAGCTCCGCCTCCCGCGCCCGAATCTCGTCGATCGACGGAATCGGCGAGTAGAAGTGTCCCGGCGACATCCACGTCTTCCAGTGCGCCAGATCGGCCCGCAGCCGATCGCGTTCCGCTTCGAGGGCGACGATGTAGCGATGGAGATCGCCAAGCCATGGGAGGCGCCGCGCGACGCGTTTGAAGAAACCAGACACAGACTAGGCCGCGGCCGATTCCGAAGTCATGCGGTAGAGATAGGAGTCCTCAATGAAGCGGCCGTTGATCGCTCTGGCAGTGTGAAGCTTCCCACCGATGGTCCAGCCGGTTTGAACTTCGGAGGCCAATGCCCTGACGATCGGATGGTCCGGCGTGATTACCGTGATGTGTTTGAGGTTCGCGAATGACTGGTGGAGGGTCTCGAGCGCCCTGGCAACGGCGTCATACGCTTCCTTCGGACCATCCATGCTGACCCGGGGCGATGCGAGCATCAGCTTCCAGCGATTGAAGTCAGACTCGAAGTACCAAAACGAGGCTACGACCGGCCAATTGGCCTCGTCGAGCGTTCGCGTGAGCGCGGCGCCGGCGCTTTTCATCTCTTCCGTAAGAGGTTCCTTCACCACTGTTTCTTCAGCCATATGAGCACTCCATCAGTCGGATCAGTGACGGCTCGAAAGAGGGCGATTGCTTCAGTCTCCGTGATCGACGCGTCGTAGCGGCTCGCCTCGGACCAGTCTTTCACGATCGTCCAGTTCTTTGCAAAAACGAGGTTTCCGCTCGCCTCGGCTTCGTGCAGATGCGTGAGACCGGAGGTGTTGAGGAGCTTCGCGACGTCGTGAACGTAGCTGTCGTTGACAACCTTCCGATCCGGGAAATCGAATTCGCGAACCTGCTTGGCGATACACGCCTTGAGCGCGCATTCGACCGAGTAACCCAAGAGGTAATACGCGGCTTGAAAGCGTCCGGCGTCAAGAAGCGCCGCCGCATCGGCGACGCGTTCCTCGGCCATGTTCTGCAGGTCGAAGCGATTCATTCGGCAACTCCGGAAGATGCAATCGTAACAGCGCCTGCTAACTTACGTTCGACCCCGGCGTCCAACCTTCGAAACGGAGGAAAACCATGCGACGACTCGCCATGCTCACTGCCCTCATCGCCCTCACCCTGCCTCTCGCGGCCGGATCTCATTCCTACAACAACGAGTACTCGGGACACGGCCTCAACGTCTCGATCGACGACTGGGAGGACGTGCACGACTGCAGCGCCATCCATGTCCGCTACAACGACCGCAACGTTCCCGTGATCGAGGAGAACGTGCCGGTGAGCAGCCTGCGCTCGCTCAAGGTGCGCGGCGACAGGAACGGCTCCATTCGCGTCATCGGCTCGACCTCGTCGTCCTTCAGCGTCAAGGCCTGCAAGGCTTCGGCGCTCGGGAACGTCAGCGACCTCAGGGTGAACGTCAGCGGCAATGAAGTGAGCACCGACCGGCCCGACGACGAATCGCGCTCCATCATCTACTTCCTGGTCTTCGCGCCGCGCAATGCCACGATTGACCTCGAGGCCCACAACGGGCCGATCTCGGTCGATGGCGTCGACGGTCACGTGACCGCCTACGCCCAGAACGGCCCGATCGCGGTGAAGGCATCGACGGGAACGCTCGACATCCACACCCAGAACGGCCCGATCTCCTTCGCCGGCAACTCCGGCAACGTCAAGCTGCGCGCGAACAACGGCCCGATCTCGGTGAAGCTGGACGGCTCGTCGTGGACCACCGGCAATCTGGACGCGTCCACGGAAAATGGTCCGCTCTCGCTCAAGGTCCCGGCCAACTACGGCTCCGGCGTGCACGTGGAGACCGACGGCAATTCGCCGGTGAGCTGCCGCGGCGCCGCCTGCCGCGCCGCGAAGAAGGCCTACGCGGAAAGCGATGACGACGATTTCGGCCCCCGCTGGCCGCGCCGCATCGACCTCGGCTCCGGCACCCGCGCGGTCTCGCTGTCGACCCATAACGGTCCGGTGTCGGTGAAAGAAGGGGAGTAGGTTTTCCGGTGGCGGCGGGGTCGCGTGGTTTCGCGGTCTCGCGGTGGTTGGTTGCGGGGTTGCTGAGTTGCAAGGTTACTCCGTCTCGAGCAACCAGCAACCTGGAGCCAAGCAACCCACCGCGAGACCCCGCCGCAACCGCGAGACCGCGAGACCACATTACACTTACGCCCGCTTGCCACCCCGCGCGAAGCTTCTCACCGTCCTCGGCGTGACGTTCGGCCTCGCCGTGACGGTGGGGAACATGATCGGCGCCGGGATTCTGCGGACGCCGGGCGACATCGCCGCGCAGCTGCCCACCTTCTGGCCGTTCATCACCGTCTGGATCATCGGCGGCCTTTACGCGCTCCTCGGCGCGAATGCGCTGGCGGAGATCGGAACGCTCGTTCCGGAATCGGGCGGGCAGTACGTGTTCGTCCGCCGCGCTCTCGGCGATTACGCCGGGCTCGTAGTGGGCTGGAGCGACTGGATCTCCACCTGCGGCACGACCGCGGCGGTCTCGATCGTCGTCGGCGAGTACATGCTGGTGCTCTTCCCGCAGCTGCGCGGCATCGAGCCGATCGCGCTGGCGGTCATCGCCATCCTCACGGTCATCCAGTGGTTCGGCGTGCGCTGGGGCGGCTGGACGCAGGACGCCACCAGCCTCCTGAAAGGCCTGGCTTTTCTTTTCCTCATCGCCACCTGTTTCTACCTCGGCGTGCGCCATCCGACGGCGGCGCCGATCCAGGCGGTACACGAGGGCTCGCTGGTCATCGCCTTCATCCTGTCGCTGCAGTCGGTGATCTACACCTATGACGGCTGGACGGCGGTCATCTACTTCTCGGAAGAGGTGAAGAACCCGGGACGCAACATCCCGCGTGCGATGTTCGGCGGCGTGTTCGCGGTGATGGCGATCTATCTCCTGGTGAACATCGCCTTCCTGCGCGTCCTGCCGCTCGGCAGCATCGCCGGGCAGAAGATGGCCGCGGGCGTGGTGGCGCACCATCTCTTCGGCGCGTACGGCGACCCGATCCTGCGCGTGATCCTGATCGTCTCGCTGCTCAGCGCGGTGAATTCGAACGTGCTCATGGCGCCGCGCGTTCTTTTCGCCATGAGCCGCGACCGGCTCTTCTGGCGCGGCGCGGCCGAGGTGAATAAAGGAGGGACGCCCGACGTCGCGCTGCTGTTCAGCAGCCTGCTCGCCGCCGTCTTCGTCGTCTCCGGCAAATTCGAGCAGGTCATCGCCATCCTGGCGTTCTTCTTCGTCGCCAACTACGCGCTCTCGTTCGCGTCGCTCTTCGCCATGCGCCGCAGCGCGCCCGAGGCGCCGCGTCCGTTCCGTGCCATCGGGCATCCGTTCACCACAGGCCTGGCGTTTCTGGCGTCGGTAGCCTTCCTCATCGGCGCCGTCATGAGCGACACGCGCAACTCGCTGTACGCGGTCGGGATTCTCGTTCTGACGATCCCGTTGTACCTTCTCGTCCGACGCAAATGACCGGCTACCGATTCGACTCCCGCCTCGAGTACGCGCGCACGCTTCCCTCGCAGTACTACTTCGACCAGGCCGTGCTCGATGCCGAGAACCGCAACGTCTTCGGGCGGAGCTGGCAGCTGGCCGGCCGCGCCGATCAGGTTCGCGATCCAGGCCAGTACTTCACCACCACGATCGCCGAGGAACCGCTGCTGGTCGTTCGCGGAAGTGATGGCGAGTTGCGCGCCCTGTCGAACGTCTGCCGCCATCGCGCCGGTCCTGTCGCGAAGGGGGAGGGCAAGCGCCCGGTTCTTCAGTGCGGCTACCACGGCTGGACCTATGGACTCGACGGAAGTCTTCTGAAAACGCCGGAGATGAGCGGTATCGAGTGCTTCGATCGCAACGATTTCTCGCTGCCGCGGTTTCGTGTGGAGATCTGGAACGAGCTGGTCTTCGTGAACCTCGACCGCGCCGGCCAATCGTTGAATGATTTTCTCGGCGATCTGGTCAAACGTCTCGCGCCGCGCAACTACTCCGGCTACCGCCTGGCCGCGCGCAAGGATTGGACGCTCGACTGCAACTGGAAGGTCTACGTCGACAACTACCTTGAGGGCTACCACATCCCCATCGTCCATCCCGGCCTCTTCCGCGAGCTCGACTATCCGAGCTATCGCACCGAGACGCGCACCAACTTTTCGATCCAGCACGCACCACTCAAGCGCCCCGAGCGCATCCGGGTCAACGATCCGGCGGACGACGTCGACTACTTCTGGATCTGGCCGAATCTGATGCTGAACGTCTATCCCGACAACTTTTCCACGAACCTGATCGTACCGGATGGTCCCGGCAGGACGCTGACGATCTTCGAGTGGTATTTCCGCGATCCCGATGATCCCGGCGTCCGCCAGCGCATCGACGAGACCGTTGCCTTCAGCGACGAGATCCAGATCGAAGACATCGACATCTGCCAGGCGGTGCAGCGCGGTCTTCGCTCGTCGACGTACGACAGCGGCCGCTATTCGCCGATGCGCGAAAACGGCGTGCATCATTTTCACGGCCTTTATGCCGAGGCGATGGGCTTGTCGTGAGCCTGCGCCGTGCGATCGTCGTCGCCGCGCTGAGCTGCCTTTTCGCGGTTGGCGTCTGGCTGCACGTCGACGGGCTGAATGGACCGGACTACTGGCGATGGGGATGGCTGCGGCTGCCGAACGGCGGCGGCATCGCCCTCGGCTTTGCCATTGCGGCGGTGCCAGCACTCGCCGCGCTCTTCGTGCGAAACAAGAAGGCAGGAGTCGTTCTCGCGGCGCTCTCCGCGATGGCGCTTCAGTTCGCGGCCGCGTCGCTGTTCGGCGGCATGCCGATGCGGATGCGCGTCACGTCATTGATCGACGACGCCGCGAATACGAGCTACTACACGGCGGCGCTGCAGGTGCTCGACCTCCAGCAGCGCCATCCCGAAATCGCGCTGGTGAAGAACTTCGATCGCTTCATCGGATTCTTTCCGATGCATGCGCGGACCAAGCCCTTTCTCCCCGTGGCGTTGTTCGCCGGCCTGGTGCGATGGTGTGGCCCGGAAGCGCCTCTTGCGACGGCCGCCCTGCTTGCGCTTCTGACCGCGGCATCGATCGTGGCGCTCTTCGCCGCGATGCGACGCATCGTCGATGACGACACGGCGCTCATCGCCTGCGTGCTCTTCGCCCTCATGCCGGCGCTGACGATCTTCTTTCCCCAGATCGACGTAACCTACGCGCTCTTCACCTGCGGCGTGCTGGCCACCTGGCCGCGCGCATTGCAGGGCTCGAAGATCGATGCGGCGATTTTCGGCCTGGTGTTCTTCGTCATTTCGCTGACGTCGTACGCGCTGCTGTCGATCGGCATCTTCTGCCTGCTGCTGGCGCTCACGAATCTGCGCCAGGCCATGATCGCGGGCGGCATCGCCCTCGGCGTTTTCGCGGCGGCCTATCTCGTGTTCGATCTGGCTACCGGCTATCCCGCCCTTGCGACGTTCCAGGCCGCGCTCGAGCAGCAACGCCAGATCCTTCCGTTTCTCCATCGCCCCTTTCCGCGCTCGATTCCTTTCGACCTTCTCGACTTCGCCCTCGGCATGGGATGGGCGCCGTTGCTGGCCGCGGTGCTCTACGTTGCGCGCCGCGAACGCTCCGCCGCCATGCCGGTCGTCCTGGCAGGGTTGCTGACGCCGCCGATCATCGCCGTCACCGGCCTGATTCAGGCGGAGACCGCGCGCGTCTGGATCTTTCTGATGCCCTTCGTGGCGCTGGCGGCGGCGCTGGAACTCGTGCGCTGGCGGCCGGCGGGACGGATGCTCGTCGCCGCGTCGATGGTCATCGTCACCATCGCCCTCTTCGCCAACATGCGGTTCTTGTGGCCGCTCCGGCCGCGGCCGTTCCCGCCCATCCCCGCGGCGGCGTTTCGCTAGCGTTACGTGACGCCCGCGACGCCGATCTGGTCCGCGATCTCCAGCAGAGCCTCGCGCACGAAGGCGATGTGCTCCTCGAGATCGACGCCCAACTCCTCGACGCCGAGGTAGATGTCGTCGCGGCTTACGCTGCGGGCGAAGGCCTTGTCCTTCAGCTTCTTCTTCACCGAGGAGGGCTTCACGTCGCGGATCGACTTGCTCGGCTGCACCAGCGCGCAGGCCACCAGAAACCCGCACAACTCGTCGCAGGCAAAGAGCGCCTTCGCCATCAGCGTCTCGCGCGGAACGTTCGTGTAGGGCGCGTGCCCGAGGATGGCCCGGCGGAAATCGTCGTCGAAGCCGCGCTCCTCGAGGATCTTCGAGCCGACGAACGGATGCTGATCGGCGTTCGGGAACTGCTCGTAGTCGAAATCGTGCAGCAGCCCGGCCATCCCCCAGCGCACCGGATCCTCATCCGGCGCGTACTTGCGGGCACAGGCCTTCATCGCGTGCTCGACCGCCAGTGCGTGCTTGCGCAGCGAATCGGTCTTGGTGAATTCGTGGAGAAGAGCGAGAGCTTCGTCGCGGGATTTCACGGCGCGGCAGTTTACCGCCGTCGGGTGTCGGCAACCTACCGCAACGCTTCCCGCGCGGCGCGCTTGCCGCTGGTGAGCGCGCCGGCCACGGTCCCGGTCTCGTCGCCGTTCGTCGCCTCGCCGGCGAAGAAGAGCGTCGCCTCGACCGGCTTTGCCAGCTCCTTGAACGCGCGCGTGCCGCCGACCGCGGCGTAGCTGTAGGCGCCGCGGCTGAAGGGATCGGCCTGCCAGTCGTGGCTGTGCGCGGCGTCGAGCAGATCATCGATGGCGGCGCGCTTCATGGCGAACGTGGTTGCCAGCGACTGCAACACCCGGTCAATGCGCGAGTCGGGATTCTCGGTCAGCAGGCGGTCGGCGGCGTGCCCGCCGGCCCATGCCGTCAGGACGGGCGAGATCACCGGCGCCGTCGTCCACCAGGTCGGAACCACGGAGTCGTCACTGTGAATGAAGTTCAGCGGCCTGCCGATCTTGCGCTTTTTCAGGAAACCGGCGTCGTCCCAGAATCGCTCGCGGAAGGTGAAGATGATTTTGACGATGTGGCCGATCTCGAGTTTCGCGACGGCCCGCTGCTTGTCGCGCAACGCAGGCGTGAACCGGATCGATTGTCCCTCCGGAGCTTTCCAGACGCCGATGGGGATCGTGATGATCGCCGCGGCGGCGGTCAGCTCGTCGCCGCGAGTCGTGCGCACCGAGACTCGTCCCTTGCTCCAGGCCACCTCGGTGACGATCGTGCCGAGGCGCAGCTCGCAGCGCTCAGGATCGAGACCGGCGTGCAGCCAGGCGGTCAACGTGTCGTAGCCGCTGCCGATGCGGAACTGCCGGTGCGACTTCGGATCCTGCTCTTCGTCAGACGTCTGCAGGGCACGCGCGCTCATTCGTTCGGCATGCGCGGCGTGGTAACCCTCGACGAACATGAGCGCGAGCGCCTTCAGCCGCGGCGAAAGGCTGCGTTGCGACTTGAGAAAGTCGGCGAACGATCGATCGGGTCCATCGCCGATCCGTGAGCGGACGCGCTCCATCTGCCCCCAGAAGTCGTTCATCGCCGTCCAGCGTCCGCGCCGCGACCACACGTGATTGTCGGGAAGCTCGTAGGCGAGAAGCGGCGCCGTCTTGACGATGGCAAAGGTCTCTTCGGCCTCGCCGTGAATGAACTCCGCGCCGAGCTCGATCGGCAGCGGCTCACGGGCGTTGCGTATGGTGAAGATGCGGCCGCCGATCCGCTCGCGTGCTTCGATGACGCAGACGCGTTTTCCGGCAGCCGAGAGATCGCGCGCGGCGGCCAGGCCGGCAACTCCGGCGCCGACGACGATGACGTCGAACTTCATCAGAACGGACAGTCCGCACAACCCGAGCCACAACAGGTGGGCTCGAAGGCGGCGCGGATCTCGGGGCGGGGAGGAGACTCTTCCGCCACGGACGGAGCGACGCACGTGTCGCAGGTTGCGGGCACGTCGTCAGGAGGGCGTTCGGCGTCGTTCAATCGTGGACGATTTCCGACCAGGGGAGCTTGCGAACCTGCAGCACTTTCTCGTCGATCTGCTGCTGCGTGGCGCGCTCGCCGAGGACGCGTCGAAGGTAATCGACCTCGGGGGAGACGAGCTTGTTGTTTTTCGGCAGCAGACGGAGAGCAGCGTTCTGGAGGTTGCGTTCGGACACGGAAACGGTCTTCGAAACTTTCGTGGCCTTGTCGCTCATGGGAATGCCAACGGCGATCTGTGCCGAAGTAATCCTGAGCCGGCCCTACCGTTTTCGGCCCATGCCGGCAGTCCGCACCGGAAGCGCCGTGCGAAACAGCAGAGATTGCTGCACCGCCGCCGGCCGCTCCGAGTTGCAGCGGCACAGCGCGCAATGCACTCCATCGACATGCGCCGCCCGCGAATGCCCGCAAACCTCGCAAATCCGCGTCTCCATCACCCTGTTTCCTCTCAAAGTCCGTGCCGGAAAATTTTCGCCGAGGAAGGGCGGGGGATGGCGAAACTCTGCAATAGGTGGAATCGAAGCCGGCCGCGTTTCACCTGTCATTCCGAGCCGGCGGCGCCCCGGAGGGGCAAAGCGCGGCGAGGAATCCCCGGCTGTTAACCCGGCTGGGTGACGGCTACCGGCTCGAGCGCATCCCATTCCTCCGACAAATCTTTCCACTCGGGATTCATCGATACGATCAACGCGTCTTTCTTTGAGCGCGACCAGCTCTTGATCTGCGTCTCTCGATGGATCGCCTGTCGGACATCCTGATACCACTCGTAGTAGACCAGCCGATTGCAGTTGTAGCGATGCGCAAAGCCGTTTCCGGATAGGTTCCGATGCTGCCAGAGCCGCTTTTCGAGATCGTTAGTCACACCGGTGTACAACACCTCGTTCGACTTGTTGGTCAGCATGTAAACGTAGAAGTTGTACGCTATCCGCACGATCAAGAAGATCCCTCGGCTTGAGTGACTGCGCAAGTGGCCGGGGATTCCTCGCCGTGCTTTACCCCTCCGGGGTGCCGCCGGGCTCGGAATGACAGAAGTAGATTTCTTCACGGAGTAGACGCCAGATGTCTCCACAAACCCTCTTCGAAGCCATCCGCAGCAATGACGCTGCGGCGATCTCCGCGCTGCTCGATGGCGATCCGTCGCTGGTCGATGCGCGGGTGAACGGCGTCACGCCGATTCTGTTTGCGGTTTACAACGGGCATGCGGAGCTGGCGCAGCTGTTTCTCGATCGCGGGGCGGCGATGACGTTTGCCGAGGCGTGCGCGCTTGGTGAGGAAGCGCGGGCGTTGCAGATGCTCGATGCCGATCCGGCGCTGCTCGCTGTGAATTCGGAGGATGGGTTTCCTCCGGTCGGGCTGGCGATCTTCTTTCGGCATCCGACACTGGCGCGGCAGCTGATCGAGCGCGGCGCGAACGTCAACGCGGCGGCGACGAACGCCTTTCGCGTCGCGCCGATTCATGCGGCGGCGGCCGTTCGCGATGCCGGGATGGTGCGACTTCTGCTCGCGCGTGGCGCGGATGCGAATGCGCGGCAGCAGCTTGGCTATACCGCACTACACACGGCGGCGCAGCATGGCGATGGAGAAATCGTCGAACTTCTCCTGGCTCACGGCGCCGATCCGCGCGCCGCGGGCGATGATGGCAAGATCCCGGCGGATCTCGCCGAGGCTCATGGACAAATGGAAATCGTGAAACGTCTTACCAGATGAATCGTCGGATCTGACATGCGCATATCAGCCCTTCTCTTCGTTCTGACTGTTGCTGCAACCGCCAACGCCGCGATCACCGGCTCGATCGTCGATGCCGACTCCAAGCCGATCGCCGGTGCGACCGTTCGCGCGTATGCCGCCGAGGGTTCCGCCGCCATGCGCGCGCGGCTCGTCGCCGGCAAGCTCGAACGCGAGCCGGTGGCGTCGGCGAAGTCGGCGGAGAATGGCTCCTTCTCGATCGAGCTCAAGACTCCGGCCGCGGTTGATGTCGTGATCGAAGCCTCCGCCCACAATCCGACGACGATTCAAACAGTCGACGGCGACGACCTCGGAGTAATCGTGCTCGGTGTGCCGTCAACCCGCACGATAAAAGTCACGAGCGGCGGCAAGCCGGTGGCGAACGCCACCGTCGTCTCCGCGCTCGATGTCTTGCGCACCAATGCCTCGGGCGAAGTGCCGGCCGGCAGCGGGAACTACTTCGTCATCCACCCCGACTACGCCATCGCGCACAGCACGACGTCGGCGAACGAGATCAAGCTGACGCGCGGCGTGGCCGTTCGCGGGCGGGTGGTCAAGGGTTCCGATCCGGTCGCCCACGCGGTCGTCTCGATCAACGGCTGGCCGCTCGCGGAGACGGGCGACGACGGCACCTTCGCGATCGCCCACGCTCCTGAAAACTGGCAGGCGGTTTCCGCGTTTCACGGCAACGACCTCGGCTCGGCGAATCGGCCGAAAACAGGATCAGCCGACATTCGCCTCAACGCAGGCTCGACGTTTACCGGCAGCGTGCGCGACATCAAGCGCGGCGGAGCGGTCGCCGGCGCGCGCATGACGATGACCGGGCCGGATGACTCCTCGATGACCACTCTCAGCGATGCCAAGGGGAACTTCACCTTCGGTCCTCTTTCCTCGCGCATGTATCAGATCTCGGGGATGCATCCGGCGTTTGCGATCGAAACGGCCGATGTGACCCTGCCCGGAACGCGCAGCCGCGCCTTTGCGGCGCAGGCCTTCGCGCGGGCAAGCGGTCGCGTTCTCGATGAGGCGAAGAAGCCGATCGCGGGGGCGGTCGTGTCGACGACCTTCTTCGGCGGCAGCCGCCGGCGGTCGGCGGTGACCAATGCATCCGGCGAGTTTGCGTTGCGCGTATCGCCCGCGGCGACGTTCCCGATGCCGCTGTCCGCCTCGAAGCGCGACTACGTCAGCGGGGCCTCGCCCGCGCGGGTCTGGCAGGCGGGCGAAGTGCGCGACAACATCGTCATCACGCTCACGCACGGTTTCGTGGCCCAGGTGCGCGTGCTCGACCGGCGCGAGCGACCGGTTCCCAACGCCATCGTCAACGTTTCGCACAGCGCGTCGGCCGCGGAGCGCTCGCTGCCGATCGGCTGCGCCGATCCGTCGCTTCCCGACTGCCGGCGCACGAACGCCGATGGCCTGGTGGCCGTCCGCACTTCCGAGGGACGGCACGATGTGATGGTGCTCGGCGATGACGTGGCGCCGATGCGCGCGCCCAATCAGTTGCTGACCGCGCGCGCCGCCACTCTGGTGGTGCATGTCGATCGCGGCGTTGAGATCAGCGGCCGGGTCGTTCTGGCCGACGGAACGCCGGTTCCCGATGCCATCGTGGAGACGCCGGCGGGGATCATGCCGCGCCAGGCAACCAGCGGCCCCGACGGCACGTTCAGGATCGCCGGCGTCGCTCCGGGAGCGGGGACGGTCACGGCGCATTCGAGCGATCGGCGGCTCTCGTCCACGCCGGTCCCGGTCACCGCGCCGGCCAACGACGTCACCATCACGATGCCTCGGGGCGCGCGCATCGAGGGGCGTGTCTTCGATCGCGCATCGCAGCAGCCGGTTACCGATTTCTCCATCCTCCTGCCGTCGCGCGGGCAACCCGGGATCATGAGACCTGACGCGTCGTTCACCGGCGGCCAGCCGATTCACGCGGACGACGGCCACTACGCGCTCGACAACGTTCCGCCGGGCACGCTGCAGTTGATGGTGAATGCCACCGGTTACGTCACCGCGACGCGCGGCGATATCGCCGTCGAGGACGGCAGGACCGTCACCGGCATCGACATCGCCCTCGACCGCGGCGCGAACGTTTCCGGCCGCGTGACCTCGGCGGGCGCGCCCGTGGCCGGCGCGCAGGTGCGGCAGGCCTTTCAGCGGACGCCGAACTTCAGCAATCCCGTCACCGATGCCGATGGCTTCTACAGCATCAACGGTCTGCCGGAAGGGGATCACACGCTCGAGTTTCAGAAGACGGGATTCATCGTTCTGCACAAGCAGGTGACCATCACCGCCGGCAAGGACATGCGCGTCGACGCCGAGCTCGATCCCGGCCGGGAGTTGCGCGGCCGCGTCATCGATCACTCCGGCCAGCCGGTCGTTTCCGCATTCGTCGCAACGGTCACCGGTGACGGCCGGCCCAGCGTCTCCGTGGCGTCGGATGGCGAGGGGAACTTCGTGCTGACGGGACTTGCGGACGGCAAATACAAGGTAACCGCACGGAAAGAGGGATTCGTCAGCGGCGAAGCGAGCGACGTCGTCCTGCCGCAGGGCGCTCCGCTTACACTGACCATGGACAGCGGCGCGACGATCAACGGCCGCATCACCGGGATCCCGCCGGAGCAATTCACACGCGTCGCCGTTACCGCTTCCGGAAACACGACCCGCAATCAGACGTGGGCCGACGCCGGCGGCAATTTCACGCTCTCCGGCATGCCGGACGGCCGCGTGCGCATCGACGCGTTTCTGGAAACGAGCGCCCAACGCCGCAACGCCACGAAGACCATCAGTATCGAGAACGGCGTCGCTCCCCAGGTCGAGCTGAATTTCGAAGAAGGGATCACCGTCAGCGGCCATGTGACCCACGCATCCAATCCGGTGACCATGGGCAACCTGATGTTCATGCCCAGAATGCAGTCGAGAGCGGTTTCCCCATCGACCCAGAGGCAGACGGTCAGCGCCATGATCTCGCCCGACGGCAGTTACATTGCCACCGGATTGTCGTCCGGCGATTACGACGTCCGCGTCAGTGCGCCGGGCATCGGTTATTCGACGCCGTACACGGCGGCGGCCAACGGGACGTTCGACATCGACATCCGCGGAGCGCTGCTGCGCGGCCGCGTGATCGATGCCTCCAGTAACGCGCCGGTGTCGAATGCCCGCGTCACGGTCACCTCGCGCGCGCCGTCGTTCGGATCGGCGACATCCGATTCGGATGGCCGCTTCACCATCGATGCGCTCGCCGATGCCAGCTACAACCTGCAGGTGACCAGCGATCAGTACGCTCCCTCCGCCCCGCAGCAGATCGTCGTTTCCAACGGCACGGTGCCGGACGTCGAAGTCCGCCTGGAGCAGGCGCCGGCGGTGACCATTCATCTCGTCGATTCGACGACCGGTTCGCCGATCGATGGAAACATCGCCGTCATGGATGCCGCTCGCCGGTACAACGGCAACGCCACGCGTATCGACAACGGCACGTTCAAGGTGTGGCTCAAGCCCGGAACCTACAACGTGAGCGCCTACGCGCGCGGTTACCTCTCCAAGACCACGCCGATCACCACGCCGCCTGCCGACGTGACCATCTCCCTCGGCCGCGGCGGTTCGCTGCTCATCCGCGCGCGCACTGCCCAGCTGGTCCGCCTCGACGTTGCCGGCGGCAATACCCAGCGCTTCCTCGGACCGGTGCAGGCCGGCACGAACGGGCCGTACGACTCCCTCCCGCCCGGCTCGTATCTGCTGTCAACCGTCGGCACCGATCGGACGGTCCTCCGCAGCACGCCGGTCACGATCGTGGCAGGGGAGACGGTGACGATCGATCTGCCGTGAGGCATCCGGTTTTCGTCGTCCTCTACTCGTCCAGCGCACCATCCGGCAGAGCCACGCGCGCCCCCTGAATGGCGGCCACGATGCGCGGCACGTGTACGTGGCAGGTTTCCACGATCACCGTGACCTTGCGCGGCGGCGTGCCGGCGACGGCGGTACCGGCCACGAAGACGCCGGGGACGTTCGTCTCCATCGTCTCCGGATCGTAAACGGGCTGGCGATCGTCGCCGCGCAGTTCGACGCCGAGCTGGTCGAACAGTGTCGAATCCTGCCGGTAGCCGGTGAGCAGCAGCACGAAATCGGCGTCGATCTCGAACGGCGGCGCGTCACCGTCGACCGGCGCCAGCAACGCGGTGCCGTGGCCGATCTCCAGCGGCGTGGTGCGCGGCAGGTAGCGGATGCGGCCGTCGCGGATGAGCGCGCGCACCTCCGGCAGCAGCCAGAACTTCACCACCTTCGGATCGAAATCGTCTCCGCGATAGCTCAGCGTCACGTCCGCGCCGGCGCGCTGGCAGCGGACGGCTGCCTCGACCGACGAGTTGCGTCCACCGACGATCAGCAGCTTCTTCGCAAAGTACGTGTGCGGATCGTGGAAGTAGTGGCTGACGTGCGGCAGCTCCTCGCCGGGAATGTCCAGCATGCGCGGCGCGTGAAAGGCGCCGATGGCCAGGACCACCTGCTCGACGCGATAGCGATGCTCGCCGTCGACCGCGCGCGTTACCAGCTCGAATCCGCCGCCGCGCAGCCGCGATGCCTGCGTCACCCGCTCGTACGTGCGCACCTGCAGCCCGAACTGCATCACCAGCGAGCGGAGATAGGCCAGGTACTCCTCGCGCGTGATCTTCTGCTGCGTCGACGTCTGGATCGGCACGCCCGCCAGCCCGAGCCGGTCGGAGCTCGAATGAAACAGCATGTCGATCGGATACCACTCGATCGTCGACCCGATCTGCCCGGCATCGATCTGGACGTAGTCGATGCCGAATTGTTTGAAGGCAACCGCCAGCTCGAGGCCGATGGGTCCGGCGCCGATGATGGCCACCTGGTGGTGTTCAGGATTCACGATGTCGCCAGTCCCAGCTCCTGCAGCACGCTCACCTTCGCATCGATCATCACGTGATGCTCGAGCCCCAGCAGGTCGGCCAGCTTGCGGACGAGGTAATTTTCGTAATCCGTCAGCCGCCCATCTGCGTAGGCCATGCGCCACATCGTCTTCACGATCTCGATGCGGTCGTTCAGCGGAGCGTTGCGGCGGATGAAGTGCGTCAGCGCGAAGTGGTCGATCGTCTGCGCCCGGATCTCGCTCGCGGCCTTGACCAGCTCCTGGGCCATGGTGTCATCGAGGGCGAAGGCGCGCTTGAGGTAGGTGAGGAGATCCTCATCCTCCTCGCGCGTCAGCGTGCCGTCGGCGTAGCCGATGTCGAGCAGCACCGCCGCAGTGGCCAGCCGCAATGGGTCCTGTTGTTGCGGCGGCCGGTCGCCGCTGAGGACGCCACCTTTGAAACGCTGCATCAGTTTTGCGAAGCTCATGGCATGATCGCCGCGAAAAACGGGAGCATATCGTGCCACGTATCGACATGAACCAACTCGACGGCCGGGCTCGCATCTGGCTGTTCGGCATTTCACCTTCGCTCGATGAAAACAAGAGCCGGCACGTGCTGGCGACGGTCGATCAGTTCCTCGACCAGTGGGCCGCGCACGGGACGCCGGTGACCTCGGCGCGCGAGCTGCTGTTCAACAGTTTTCTGGCCATCGCCGTCGACGAGAACAGCGAAACGTCCGGCTGCTCGATCGATCGCATGTTCGGGCTTCTCCACCAGTTCGAGCGCGACCTCGGCGTCTCCATCCTCGACGCCAACCGCGTCTTCGTTCGACACGCGGACGGCCGCATCGAAGCGCTCAGCCGCGCGGACTTTCGCAGTCGCGGCGACCTGCACACCACCGTTTTCGACACCATGGCCGAGCGTCTCTCCGAGGTTCGCAGCGGTCACTGGATCCGCAAAGCGCAGGACGCCTGGCCGGGGAAGCTGCTCACGGCGTAGCAGCCAGCAGTACGGCGGTCGTCGGGGGGACGCACCACGCTCGTTCGAATTCGACCCCTTCGTAGTCGCCGCTCGACCATCGCAGCTCCCATCTCCGCTTCGATGGCGGCGCGAGCAGCGGCTCGTCGACGACGTCGAGCCGGAGTTCCTCGCCGAGGTTGATGAGCAGCAGGCGTTCGTCAAAGCGCAGAACGAATGCCTTCGCGCCGAGCACCGCTCCGCGAACGGTGCCGGTCATTTCCCGCCGCAGCCGAAGAAGATCGCGATGCATCGCCACAACCTCGGGATCGCGATCGTCGTGATCGAGCTTGCACTGCTCGAACGTCGCGGCGTCGTCCGGCCGCGCGAAGTGTCCATCGATGAATGACGGAAACTGTTCCAGGAATTCGCGGCGTCCCTTCGCCACCGCCTCGGCAAGCTCCGGCTTGTGATCGGCGAAGTAGAGAAACGGCGCGGACGATCCGAACTCCTGTCCCTGAAACAGCATCGGCGTATTCGGCCCGAGGAGCAGCAGCGCCGTCAGCGCGCGATACACGCCGGGGCTGGTCAGGAACTGCAGGCGCTCGCCGCGCGTGGAGTTTGCCAGCTGATCGTGATTCTGCAAAAAGCAAACGAGACTGGCCGGATGCAGGTGAAAGGACGGCGTGCCGCGCGGCTCCTCCTGCCACGAGTAGTACTGGCCCTGATAGAGGAAGCCGGACTGCGCCATCGAGACAAGCTCCTGCGGCGTGCCGCGATAGTCGGTGTAGTAGGCCTCGCGAAATCCCGTCGCCGCCACCATCGCCGCGTGATGCCAGTCATCGTTCCACAGCGCGTCGAGGCCGTAGTCATCGATCAGTTTCGCCTCCTGCGGCTCGTTCTCCGCGACGATGAAAATCTCCCGGCCGTTCGCCGCCGCGCGCGCGCTCCTCGCGATCAGCGCCAGCACGTGCTCCTCCGAGGCGTCGTTGATCGACTGCGTGGCATCGAGGCGCAGACCGTCGAGGTGAAATTCTTCGATCCAGTACGCCGCGTTCTCGGCGAAAAACTCGCGAACGGCGCTCGCATCATCGCCGTCGAAGTTGATGGAGTCGCCCCAATCATTTACATACTTGTTCGTGAAGTACGCCGGCGTGAACTGGCGCAGGTAGCAGCCGTCAGGCCCGAGGTGGTTGTAGACGACGTCGAGGATCACGCCGAGGCCGAGCGCGTGCGCGGCATCGACAAAGGCGCGGAAATCGTCGGGCGAACCGTAGACATGCGCCGGCGCCCAGAGATCGACGCCGTCGTAGCCCCACCCGAAACGTCCGGGAAACTCATGGACCGGCATGACCTCGAGGAGATTGATCCCGATCTCGCGCAGCGGGGCGAGGTGCTCGATTGCCGATCGCCACGTGCCTGTTTTCGTAAACGTGCCGATGTGCATCTCGTAGATGACCAGGCTGCGTTTGTCGGCTGTGTGCCAATCGCCCTCCCGCCATCGATACGACGTGGGATCGATGACCTCGGAGTCGCCATGCGGCCCGTCCGGCTGAAAGCGTGAGGCAGGATCGGGATAGGTGGCCTCGTCGTCGTCCATCCGAAGCCGATAGCGAGTTCCCGCTCGCGCGCTGGCAACGACGCCGCGAAAATGACCGTCAGCCTCGCAATCGAGCGGATGATCGATGCCGCCGATCACGATGCTTACCGCACGGTGCGCCGGAGCCCAGACACGAAAGTCGGTCCCGTCCGGAGTCAATTCGGCGCCGACGGCGCGCTTCCTCGTAAACATCGTGCGATGGGAACTGCAAGCCGCGTGCGACCTACGTATGATCCCGCGCGTGAACCTCCTCCATCTCTTCGACCTCTCCCTCATCGCACGCCGCGATGAGATCGCGCTCGAATGGAACGGCGCCACATTCACCTTCGGCGACATCGAGCGGCGCAGCAACCGCGTCGCCCATGCCTTGCGCGCGCGCGGGTTCACCAGGGGCGACCGTCTCTGTGTCTACCTCGCCAACCGCATCGAGCTGATCGACCTCTATCTCGCCTGCGTCAAGCTCGGCGTAATCTTCGTGCCGGTCAACATCCTCTATCGCGATCGCGAGATCGCCCACATCACCAGCGACGCCGAGCCGCGCTGGATGATCACCGAGGCCGAATTGCCGGAGCTCGTCGCCGACCGAGACGATCGTCCGCTGCCAGATTTGGACGCTGATCTCGACGGCGATACGCCCGCCGCCATCATTTACACCTCGGGCACGACCGGCGCGTCGAAGGGCGCGGTGCTTACGCACAACAACTTCGCCGCCAACGCCGTGAACCTCACGACGATGTGGCAGATCACCGACCGCGATCGTTTTCTCCTGGCGCTCCCGCTCTTCCACATCCACGCCCTCGGCAACGGACTGCATTGCTGGCTCGCCAGCGGCTGCCGCATGCGGCTTTTGGAGCGCTTCGATCATCGGACGGCCTTGCCGGAGTTTGAGGATTTTCGTCCAACGCTTTTCTTCGGCGTGCCGGCGATCTACGTCCGCCTGCTCGACACGCCGTCGGATGTCGCTCGAGCAATTGGTGAGCAGGTGCGTCTCTTCGTCTCCGGCTCCGCGCCGTTGCCGGTGCAGGTCTTCGAGCGTTTCCGCGAGCTCTTTCATCACACCATCCTCGAACGTTACGGGATGACCGAGACGTTCATGACGATGAGCAATCCGTACGCCGGCGAGCGGCGCGCCGGAACGGTTGGTTTTCCTCTGCCGGGTATTTCGGTGCGCATCGAAGACGGCGAGCTGCTCGTGCGCGGCCCGAACGTTTTCGCCGGTTACTGGCGGAAGCCGGATCCGTTCGTCGACGGCTGGTTCCGCACCGGCGACCTGGCCACGCGCTCCGGCGACGGCTACTACACACTCCTCGGCCGCAAGTCCGATCTCATCATCTCCGGCGGCTTCAACATCTACCCGCGCGAGATCGAGGAGCTCCTGCTCGAGCAACCCGGCGTCGCCGAAGCCGCCGTCGTCGGTCTTCCGGACGACGTGCGCGGCGAGGTGCCGGTAGCGTTCATCGTCGCCAAGAACTTCGATCCCGACACACTCGAACGCTGCTGCCGCGAACAGCTGGCCTCATTCAAAGTGCCGCGGCGATTCGTGCAGGTGGAATCGATTCCGCGCACGGCGCTGGGGAAAGTGCAGAAGCATCTGCTCCGATAACCATGTGCCTGATCGCCATTGCCGTTCACGCCTCGCCGCGCTACCCGATCGTCATCGCCGCCAATCGCGATGAGTTTTACGACCGTCCCACGCGCTCGCTGCATGTCTGGGACGACGATCCGAACATCATGGGTGGCCGCGATTTGCGCGCCGGCGGCAGCTGGCTGGCGGTGACGCGCGAGGGACGCTTCGCCGCGGTGACCAACATCCGCGGGATCGGCGACGCGCCGGCTTCGCGATCGCGTGGGGAGCTGGTCGGGAGCTTTGTGCGTTCGCGTATCGCGCCGCTTGCGTACGCCGAAAGTATCCGCGCCGAGGAGTACGCCGGATTCCATCTCATCGCCGGCGACCGGAGTACCGTCGCTCATGTCGCCAGCGACGCAACGGCACGTCTCCTCGATCCCGGCATCTTCGCCGTCAGCAACGCCCGCGCGGATGTCGACTGGCCCAAGATCGTCCTCGCCCGGCAGGCGATGTCCGCCGCACTCCAAGGTGACCTCGCTGACGACCTGATGCACTTCCTCATCATGTCGCGCGGAGGGCCGATCGAGGAGGAGGTCTTCGTGGCTCTCCCCGAGCGGGGCTATGGCACGCGGTCATCGACCGTCGTGGTGATGTCGGAGGCGGAGATTGTGATGAGGGAGATGAGTCATCCGGCGGGCGAGGTTGTGACGTTGAGGTTCACTCGTTAGTCGCGCCGCTCGGAATGACACGCCCGAAGTAAGCCTATCGAGAGTCCTTCTCCCCGCGTCGAGCGGGGAGAGGGAGACACGAAGCGAAGCGGAGTGCGGGTGAGGGGTGGTACCTGATTGCGCAGTCTATGCAAGCTCCGCCCCCTCATCCGCCTATCGGCACCTTCTCCCCCGCTGAAAGGCGCGGGGGAGAAGGACCCTCAATGTTAGAACCGTGTCATCTCCATTCACCGGCCGAACGCCGTTAACTGGCTCGGAATGACAACTTGAATGACAACTCACCACGCCCTCACCCTCTCCGCCGGCGCGAGATACAACTTCTGTCCAGGTTTCACATCGAACGCCGCGTACCACTCGTCGATGTTGCGGACGGTGTCGGCACGGTATCGGCCGGGAGCGTGGCCGTCGGTCATGAGCAGGCTTCGCAACGCCTCGGGGCGTTGTTTCGAGCGCCAGACTTGGGCGAAGGCGAGGAAGAAGCGCTGGTCGCCCGTGAAGCCGCCGGCCGAGGGAGCGGGCTTGTCGCCGTAGGCGCGGCGGTAGCCGTCGTAGGAGGCGGAAAGGCCGGCGGTGTCGGCGATGTTTTCGCTCAGCGTCAACTTGCCGTTCACGTGCAGGCCGGGAAGCGGTTCGTATTGGTCGAACTCCGCGGCCAGGCGATCGGCGGCGGCTTTGAAGTGGGCGAAATCCTCCTTCGTCCACCAGTTCAGCAGCCGGCCCTCGGCATCGAACTGGCTGCCCTGATCGTCGAAGCTGTGGCTGATCTCGTGGCCGATCACCGTGCCGATGCCGCCGTAGTTCAGGACCGGATCGGCGTTCGCGTCGAAGAACGGCGGATTGAGAATCGCGGCGGGGAAATTGAGCGCGTTCTGCAGCGGCAGGTTGAGGGCGTTGACCGTCTGCGGCGTCATAGCCCATGCCGACTTGTCGACCGGCTTGCCGAGTTTGGCCAGGCTGACGTGATAGTCGAAGAGCTGCGAGCGCTGCTGATTGCCGAGGGCGTCATCGCGTGTGATTTTCAGCCCGGCGTAATTGCGCCAATGCTCGGGATAGCCGATGCCGACGTAGAGCGTGCTCAATTTCGCCTTCGCCTTCGTGCGGGTGGCCGGCGACATCCAGGCCAGGTTGTCGATGCGGCGGCCGAATGCGGCCACGATGTTCTTCACCATGGTCTGCGCCGCGGCCTTGGCGGCGGGCGGAAAGTATTTCTTCACGTAAAGCCTGCCGACGGCATCGCCGAGGGCGTCGCTGGTGGCGTCGACGGCGCGCTTCCAGCGGGCGCGCTGCTGCGGCGCACCGAAGAGCGTCGTGCCGTAGAACTTGAAACTCTCATCGGCGAACGCCTTCGGAAGCAGCGGCGAAGCGCGATCGATGGCGTGATAGGTGAGGTAATCCTTCCAGACCGCGAGCGGCTGGCTGCCGGCGATCGCGGCGATGCCGGTGACCGCGGACGGCTGCCAGACCATGATCGCCGGCTGCGCGGAAAGACCGGCGCCCTTGAAGTAGTCCGCCCAATCGAGGCCAGGCGCCTTCGTCGCGAAGGCGGCCAATGGCCAGCGATTGTTGGCCTTGTGTACGTCTTCCGAATCGACGCGATTCACGTGCGCCTCGGCGATCCTGCGCTCGAGGTCGTAGATGTGCGCGGCGCGATTGGCGGCGTCGGAGATGTGAGCCAGCGTCAGCACCGCGGCGATGTGCTGGCGATACTTCGTCTGGAGCGTGACGTCGTGGGGATCCTTGCTCAGATAGTTTTCGCGATCGGGCATTCCCAGGCCACCCTGCAGCAGGTAGCCGATGTTCTGATTCGGATGATCGAAATCGGGCGAGACCCAGAGTCCGAAAAGACGATCGGTGTGGAAGTTCGTGTTGTTGAGCGCATCGACGTCGGCGCGCAGCTCGCTTCCGAGGACGTGCGCCAGCGACGGCTTGTCGTGGATCGCCGCGATCTGATCGAGCTCGGGTTGGATCGGTTTCAGTCCGCGCGCTTCGATGGCCTTCTCATCCATCATCGCCGCGTAGAAGTCGCCGATCATGCGGACCTCGGAGCCGAAAGGAGCCTTGGCTTTGTCCGCTTCCTGGATCAGATCCGACGTTCGCTTGTTCGCTTTTTCATCGAGGATGCTGAAGACGCCGTAGCTCGAGCGATCGGGAGGAATGGGCGTGTTCCTGATCCAGCCGCCGTTGGCGAAGGTGTTGAAGTCATCGCCGGGCTTGACGCTACGGTCCATGCCGGCGACGTCGAGGCCGGACGATTTCGCGGGAGGGGTTGCGGCGGGGGCGATGAAAGCAGTCAGCAACAACGCGGTGGCGAGCGCGAGCTTGAGAGAGTGCATGCATTATCGTAGCCCGCTGCCATGCTCGCGTTTCTGGCTCTCTGTGCCGTTCTTGTCGACGATCCGCAAGCGGCGCCACCGGGGGTTTCCGACACCATCGTGGTGACGGCCACGCAGACGAAAACGCGATTGGGCGACACGCCGGCCAGTGTGGTCGTGATCAATGCCGAGGCGCTGAAGACCACCGCGGCATCGACGACCGACGATGCCTTGCGCCAGGTGCCCGGCTTCACGCTCTTCCGCCGGTCGGGAAGCCGCAGCGCCAATCCGACTTCGCAGGGCGTGTCGTTGCGCGGCATCGGCGCCAGCGGCGCCTCGCGCGCGCTCGTGCTCGACGATGGCATTCCGCTCAACGATCCATTCGGCGGCTGGGTGTATTGGGGACGCGTGCCGCGCGTTGCCATCGATCACATCGAGATCGTGCGCGGCGGTGCGTCGGATCTGTATGGCAGTGGCGCGATGGGCGGTGTCGTGCAGTTCATCCGCCGAGGCTCTTCGGATGATGTTGTCTTCGAAGCGAGCGGAGGGAACGAACGTACCGGAACGTCGTCGCTCTTCGCGGCGATGAAGCGCGGCGAGTGGAGCGGCAGTATCGACGCCGATTGGTTCAAGACCTCGGGTTACGTCCTCGTTCCGGAATCGCAGCGGGGCATCGTCGACGTCGACGCGAACACGCGTCACACGACCGTTGATGGCACGCTCCGGTACGCCGGTTCCTTCCTGCGCCTCTCGCACTACGCCGAGTCGCGCAACAACGGTACGCCGCTGCAGATCAACGACACCGCCCTCCGCCAGATCGCGGCCGGAAGCGACGTACCGATCGGCGGCGGCTCGCTGCTCGTTCGGATCTACGACGACGATCAGGACTATCACCAGACCTTCTCCGCCATCGCCGCCGGCCGGAACAGCGAGCGGCTGACCGTCGATCAGCGGGTGCCGTCGACCGGCCGCGGCGGGTCGGTGCAATGGCTGACCGGCATCGGCGCGAACGTCATCGTCGCCGGCGGCGATGCCCGTCTGGTCAGCGGCGCCAGCGACGAGCAGCAGATCGCGGTCAACGGCAAGGTCACGCCGTCGCGCGTCGCGGGACGGCAGCGTGATGGCTCGGCGTACATCGAGGATGTGGCCACGCTCTCGCCGCGGGTCACGCTGAGCGCCGGTCTTCGCTTCGATGCCTGGCGGAACTACGACGCCGATCGCAACGGCGTTGCTCTGGCCGACCGCAGCGACGAGGCCTGGAGCCCGCGGGTGACGCTCCTGGTGCGCGCCTCCGATCGCCTCACGCTCACCGCCGCCGCCTACCGCGCCTTCCGCGCGCCGGCGCTCAACGAGCTCTATCGCAATTTTCGCGGCGGCAACGTGCAGACGCTGGCCAACGAGTCGCTCGGCGCGGAGCGGCTCTCCGCGTTCGAGCTCGGCGCGCGCAGCGGCCCGGTGCGATTGACGCTGTTCTCGATGACGACGGACGACACGATTGCCAACGTCACGCTCTCCTCGACTCCCGCGCTCATCACCCGCCAGCGCCGCAACCTCGGCAGCAGCCGTTCGCGGGGCGCGGAGCTCGATGCCGAGCAATCTCTGTCGAGGCGCTGGCGGCTCTCCGCCGGCTATCTTTTCTGCGACGCCGCCGTAACCACCGGCGATCTGGCCGGCAAGCGGCTGCCGCAGGTGCCGCGCAACACGGCCACGCTGCAGCTTGCGTTTACGCCGCGCCGCGGGAGCGTGGGCGTGCAGGCGAGATGGTCGTCGATGCAGTTCGATGACGACCTCAATCAGTTTCCGCTTCGCAGCTACGCCGTGGCCGACCTCTTCGCCTCGTACCCGATTGCGCCTCGCTTCGACGCGACGGTGGCCATCGAGAACGCCACCAACCGCCGCGTCGAGGTGAGCGCCACGCCGGTCCTCACGCTCGGAACGCCGCGGACGCTGCGAGCCGGCCTGCGCTTCGCGTTGCGGTAGCTCGCATTTCTCACAGCGTCCTGGGAGCGCAGGCGTCTCGCCTGCCGTTCTTGGCGACATTTCTGCCGAACGGCGGGCGGGACGCCCGCGCTCCCAGGTACAGAAGCCGGTTGTGATCCAGCGCACGTTGTCGGTGTGGCCCGGCTTGGGATGTGCACTGCCCGAGCCGACTAATCCAAGCCGCGGGTTTGAATACTTGGCGGCTATCTGATCTGATCTCGCGCGAGGAGGAAATCATGCGCCGTATCCCTATCATCATCGCTCTCACGATCCTTTCCCTCACCACGTCCGTCGCGTTCGGACAAACTCTCGGGGCCGTTCTCACGGCATCCCAGGAAACTCCGCCGACGACCACGCCCGGTTTCGGCAATGCCACGGTGACGTTCGACGCGACCAGGGCGAACATCACCGTGACCATCACCGTGGCCAACCTCGGCAGTCCGATCAACAACTTCCACATCCACGAGGGAGCGGCGGGAGTGGCCGGGCCGGTGGTCATCAACCTGATCGGACTCGGAGGAACGTTCAACAACGGCACGATGACCGGAACGTTTCCGGTTGCCGCCGACGTGGCGCAGCGCATGGTCCAGAACCCGGCCAACTTCTACGTGAATGTGCACACGGTGGCATTTCCGGGCGGCGCCATTCGCGGCCAGCTGGCCTTCAACAACAGTGAACCGATTGCCTACGCCGCGGAGCTGCGCGGCGCGAATGAGGTTCCGCCGACCGGCAGCTCTGCCTTCGGCAGCGCGTTTGTGACCTTCGATTCGATCAACAACAACCTCACCTGGGAAGTGAATACGAGCGGGATCGCCAGCCCGACGCTGGCGCACATTCATCGCGGGGCGGCGGGGGTGGCCGGGCCGGTGATCATCAACTTTGCAACGTTGGCCGCGCAAATCCCGAACGGCCGGACGAACGGGACGGTATCCGTGGCCAGCCTTGGCGCGTCAGACCTCACGGCGTTGGCCAGCGCGTCGACCGCGGCCGGTTACTACGTCAATGTCCACTCGGCGGCGTTCGGCGCCGGCGAGATCCGAGGGCAGCTCGTACCGGCGAATGAGTACGACGTCCCGGTGGCCGGCCGCGTCACGAACGGAGCGGGACAGACGTTTGTCACCGACGTCCGCATCTTCAATCCCTCCTACACCACGAGCACCGTGGCTCTGGTCGAGTATCTGACCGGCGGAGTGACGGCAGCGGCGTCGCTGGTGGTGAACCTGCCGCCGCGCGGCACGGCGGCGCTCGATGACATCGGCGGGCCTTCCGGCCTCAACGTGGTGGGAACGATTGGCGCGCTCCGCATCTCCAGCGCCGCACAACTCGTGGCCACCTCACGCATCTATGCCGATCTTCGTTCGTCGGGCAAAGGAACCCTTGGGCAGTTCGTTCCTGCCGAACCGCGGGCGAATGGGCTTCGCCGCGGCGTGCTGCCGCAGCTGGCGAACCGCACGGATCTGAGCAGCGGATCGCGCACGAACATCGGATTCTTCAACCCGAACACGACCGCCATCACCGTGCGCCTCGAGTTGCGCGACGGCACCGGAGCGCTGCTCGGCACGAATACGCTGGCGCTGCCGCCGCAGGCGCAGCAGCAGAACGGCATCACCGTCTACTTCCCGGGAGTCGATCTCTCGAACGCGACCAATCTGACGATGAGCTTCGATGCCGCCGCGCCGATCTTCGGCTACGCCGCGGTGAACGACAACGTCTCCGCCGATTCGAGCTACGTCGCCGCGATCGCCGATGTTGGCGTCTCCGCGAATCAGTGATCCTTGTTTCGTCATCCCTCTCCTCGCGCACAAGCGAGGAGAGGGAGGCTATCTCGCTGGAATCGTCGGCACCCTGTACCCGTCGAGAGTCCTTCTCCCCCCAAAAAGCGCGGGGGAGAAGGACTCTCGACGAAAAGGCGTGGCAAAGGATTCAACTCGACTGCGAGAAATGTGGGCTACGGCAATGCCGCGCGGCGGCGGTTGCCGGAGGGAACGGCGACGTGCGCGATGGCGATGCGATGGTTGCCGGTATCGGCGATGTAGATCGTGCCGCTGGCATCGATGGCGATCCCGCCCGGGCTCGATAGCCGCACGCTGCCGCCGGCGCCGTCGGAATGGCCGGGAGCGCCCGCGAGGCCGGCCACGGTCGTCACCAGCCCGCTAGGCGATACTTTGCGGATGGTGTGATTGCCGGTGTCGCAGACGTAGAGATTTCCGCGGGCGTCGGCGACGATCGCCGTCGGTGCGTTGAATCGGGCTGCGGCGCCGTATCCATCTGCGCTTCCCGGCGATCCGGCCGCGCCGGCCAGCGTCGTCACCACGCCGTTTTCAATCTTGCGAATGGTGTGATTGCCGGTGTCGGCGACGTAGACGATCTCCTCCCCGTCGACCGCCACGCCCGCGGGGTTGCGAAAGAGCGCGCTAGCGGTCGCGCCATCGGCCGCGCCCTCGCTGCTGCCGGCAAACGTTGCGATCTCGTAGTAGCCGATGTAGTCCGGCACCGCGGTCATCCTGCGAATGCGATGGTTGCCGCTGTCGGCGACGTAGAGTTTCCCGCGGGGATCGGCGGCAATGGCGGAAGGGGACGAAAGCCGAGAAACCTCGAAGAGGCCGTCCACCATCCCAGGCTGGCCGGCAAGCCCTCCGATGGTCAGCACGTAGCCGAGCTGACGATCGCCCGGATAGCGAAGGCGCACGAGATGGTTGCCGCGATCCGTAAACACGAGGAAGTCGTCGGCCGGCGAGTAGACGATTCCCATGGGGCTGGCGAAGCCGCCCGGCCGTCCGTCCGAGGAGCCGGAGACGGACGGAGTTCCCGCGGGCGTCGTCACCTGACCGGCGGAGATCTCGCGAATGGTGAAGCTTTCGGAATCGGTGATGAAAAGGTTCCCACCGTTGTCGACCGTCACGCCCGCCGGCGACCGGAACGTGGCCTCGGCGACGCTTCCGTCGGCTGCGCCGGCGCGCCTGGGATCGCCGGCGAAGTTCGTCACCGTCAGTGCTGCCGGCCGGCCCGCGGAGAGAAAGTGTCCCGTCTCCGACGACGCTGTCGGGCAGGGACCGAGAATTGCTTCGACGTGCCAGGCCACATTGCCGCGCTCGAAGGGAAGCGTGATCGCGATCTCCTTCGTCGTTGTCAGGAGCGCGCTGCGTTCGCCTTCGACCGATCCGTAGATGGCGTACGACGTTGCGTTGGGAACTGACGTCCACGAGAGATGCGCGGGCGACGCCACGGGATCATCCGGTTGCACGAGCAAGAGTTTCGGCGTGGGGCAGCGGGCGGGATCGTAGATGGTGGTAGTCGCGGTGGCATGGTCGTTCGCGGCGTTCGGATCGAGGCTGCCGAGGCTCTCGACCGTCACCGACGCCGTGATCAAGCCGGATTCCGAGGGAGCGGTCACATCGATGGTGATGAGACTCGGTCCGCTGCCGACCTCCTCCGCGGAGCAGGTCACCACGCGATTCGACTCGGCGCAACTCCAGCCATCGCCGGACGCCTTCGTGAATCCGAGCGATGAGGGAAGCGTGGTCGTCACCACGACGTCGAGGGCGGAGTCGTTGGCGACGTTGTCGGCGATGATCCGATACGAGAACGGCTGTCGCGCGGCGACAAACGCCGGCGCGGAGATGGACATCTTGATGTCGGCGATCTCATGAGCCCCTGCCGTGCCGGCGAGGAACATCACCGCCGTTGCCAGAAGAGCGCGCCGCATCGGCGAAGGGTAATCGATCAGCAGCTCCCCGAATCGTTTCGGAACGAATGCAAGATGATGATTGGGGCGTTTCTGGGGGAGTAGGGCTGCCTTGCCCCGGCTACGCCGGCGCCTGGCCTGTGGGTGAATTCATCAACCGACAACGCGGCAAAGCCGCACTTACACCTCCAGCTTGTCCTTCGGCCGCGCCACGATGGCGTAGAGCGCGGGCATGAGGAAGATGCTGATCAGGAGACGCGAGAAGAGGCCGCCGACGATGACCAGGGCGAACGGTTTTTGCGTGTCGGAGCCGATGCCGGTGGAGAGGGCGGCGGGCAGGAGGCCGACTGCGGCAACGAGCGCGGTCATCATGATCGGACGCAATCGGAGGATGGCTGCCTCGCGATTCGCCTCGGCGATGCCGAGGCCGTCGCGGCGCAGCTCGTTGGCGTAGGAGATGAAGATGACGGCCGTCTGCACGGATACGCCGCAGAGCGCGATGAAGCCGATGCCGGAGGAGACGGAGAACGGCGTGCCGGTCAGTTTCAGCGCCAGCAGGCCGCCGACCGGGGCCGAGAGCAGGACCGCCACCACGGTGATCATCGGGAACTTGAAGTTCGAATAGAGCATGAACAGCAGCATGAAGATCAGCAGGATCGTGATCGGGACGATGACCTGCAGCTGCTTACGCGAGGCAGAGTAGTTTTCGTACTCGCCGCCCCACACCATTTGATAGCCGGTCGGAATCGACACCGCTTTTGTCACCTGGCGTTGCGCGTCTTCCACCGCGCCGGCCAGGTCGCGATTCTTGATCGAGAACTGCACGCCGATGTAGCGCTGGTTGTTCTCGCGATAGATGAACGAGGCGCCGCTGGCCTCGCGGATATCGGCCAGCTCCTTGAGCGGAATCTGCTGGCCGCCCGGCGTGGCCACGAGGATGTTGCCGATCGCCTCCGGCGTCTCGCGGAAGCGCGGCTCAAGCCGGACCACGAGATCGAACAGGCGCTCGCCCTGTACGACTTGCGTCGCCGCCGTGCCACCGACGGCTGCTTCGATCAGGCCGTTGATGTCGGCGACGTTGAGACCGTAGCGGGCGATCTTCTCGCGATCGGGCGTGACGGTCAGACTCGGCTGCCCGAGCTCGTGCACGACCGAGATCTCGTCGATGCCGGGAACTTTCTGCAGCACGGCCTTGATGGCGTACGCGCGCTGCTCGAGCACGTTCAGGTCGGGACCGAAAATCTTGACGGCCAGCGCGCTCTTGAGGCCGGTCTCCGCTTCGTCGACGGCGTCTTCGGCCGGCTGGGTGTAGTTGAAGACGATGCCGGGGAAGGCTTCGAGCTTCCTGCCGATCGCTTCGGTCAATTCTGCTTTTGTCCTGATGGGGCCGGTCCATTGATCGTACGGCTTCAGTCCGACGAAGAACTCGCAGTTGAAGAAGCCGGTGGGATCGGTGCCGTCGTCCGGCCGTCCCAGTTCCGATGTGACGACGGTGACCTGCGGGAACGAGCGGAGCACGGCGCGAACCTGCGGTGCGATCTTCGACGCCTCTTCGAACGAGATCGTCGAGGGCATCGTGGCGCGGACCCAGAGCGAGCCTTCGTCGAGATGGGGCATGAACTCGGCGCCGATCGACGGAATCAGCAGCAATGACGCCGCGAAGATGATCACCGAGGCCATGGTGGTGATCCACGGATGCTTCAGGGCGGCGTCGAGACCGACCGTGTAAAGCTGGCGGATCTTGTCGAAGATGAAATTGCGCCGTTCGCGCACGCCGCCGCGCAGCACCCAGGCGCAGAGCACGGGCAGCAGCGTCAGCGCGATCAGCAGCGAGCCGGCCAGCGCGAAGATCGTCGTATCCGCCATCGGCTTGAACAGCGCGCCCGAGGGACCGGAGAGGGCATAGATCGGCAGGAAGCCGGCGGCGATCACGGCGACGGCGTAGAAGATTGGCCGATCGACTTCGGCGGCGGCGGAGATGATGATCCGCGTCACGCTCTGTGGCTTGTCGCTCTCGCCATTCAGCGCCAGTCTCCGGAAGATGTTCTCCACCATCACCACCGCGCCGTCGACGAGGATCCCGAAATCGATGGCCCCGATTGACAGCAGATTCGCCGGCACGTTCTTGAGATCGAGACAGACGAAGGCGAACAGCAGCGAGAGCGGAATGGTCACCGCCACGATCAAGCCCGTGCGGATGTCGTACAGGAAGAAGATCAGGATGACGATCACCAGCAGCATGCCGCGAAGGAGGTTGTCTTCGACGGTGCGGGTGGTGAGGGCGATCAGATCGCGGCGGTCGTAGAACGGACGGATTTTCACATCCGGCGGGAGCACCGAGCGATTCAGCTCGGCGGTTTTTTTCTCGAGCCGGTCGAGGACGACCTGGGCCTGGTCGCCTTTGCGCAGCAGGATCACGCCTTCCACCGCTTCGTCGCGCTCGTTGAATCCGAATTGTCCGAGGCGGGGAGCGGAGCCGATGACGACCTTGCCGACGTCTTTGACCAGCACCGGCGTTCCGTTGTGCACGGCCACCACCACGTTGCCGATGTCTTCCGGCGTCTGTAGTCGTCCCAATCCGCGCACGTAGTAGAACTCGCCACCCTGGGAGTAGAAGCCGCCGCCGGCGTTGCCGTTGTTCGCGCTGAGCGAGCTGACGATCAGCGGCACGGAGAGGCCGACCGCGGCTACCTTGGTGGGATCGAGCAGCACCTGGTACTGCATCGTCGGCCCGCCGAGGCCGGAGTCGTCCGCCACGCCGGGAACGGATTTGTATTGCCGCTCGATCACCCAATCTTCGAGCGTCTTCAATTCCATCGGCGAGCGGTCGGGGCTTTCCAGCACGTAGCGGAAGATCAGTCCTGACGGCGAGAAGAGCGGCGCCATGCTCGGCGCGACGCCTTCCGGCAGCGACACGTCGGCCAGACGTTCCAGCGCCTGCTGGCGCGCGAAGTAGTTGTCGGTGCCGGGCTTGAACGCCAGGCGCACATCAGACAGACCGTAGAGCGAGATGGAGCGGATGACGGTCATGTCAGGGATGCCGTTCATCTCCGTTTCCATCGGTACGGTGATCAGCCGCTCGACCTCCTCGGCGGCGTGCCCTTCCCACTGCGTGACGATCTCGACGCGCGGAGGGGAGAGGTCGGGATAAGCATCCACCGGCAGGCGGCGGAAGGAGTAGACGCCGCCGAACATCAGCAGGACGGCGAAGAAGAGAATAAGGAAACGCTGGCGCAGCGAGCCTGCGACGATCCTGTTGATGATCGAAGTGGCGGTTCGCTCGGGCGTTTCGTCGGAGGTTTCCGGCGGCTGGCTGCTCATGAGTGCTCCTCGTTCTCGAGGAACAGCCCCCCTTCGACGACGATCGATTCGCCGGCGGTGACGCCCGAGCGGATCTCCTGCCGGTCGCCGATGCGCGATCCGAGATCGACGTGGCGGCGCTCGAAGGTGCCTCCCGATTTCGTGACGAAGACGAAGGGAAGGTTTTCGTCATCGCGCAGCACGGCAGAAACGGGCACGAGGATGCCGTTGGCCGGCAGCTGCGAATGAATCTGCACGCGCACGTAGAGATCGCGCTTGAGCACTTCGCCGGGATTCGGAACGTCGAGCCGCACCGAGACGGCGCGTGTATTCGGATCGACCAGCGCGGCAATGTAGTCGACGCGGCCTTGTAGCGTCTGGCCGGAACCGGTGATGACGTCGGCGACATCGCCGATGCGCACCGAGGGAAGGTCGGCCTCGAAGACATTGGCCATGACCCAGACGCTGGAGAGATCGGCGACAGTGAAGGCCGGCGTTGCCGGCTGCAGTAGCTGGCCGGGGGAGACCAGCCGCTCGACCACCGTTCCGTTGATCGGCGAACGGATCACGCCGCCGAGGTTTTCGACCGGGCGGTTCTGCTCGATGTCGGCGATGGTCTTGTTGTCGACGCCGAGCGCTTGCAGCTGCTGCACGGCCGCTTCGCGATCCGATTCGGCGTTGATGGCGTCGGTCTGGGCCTGCTCCAGGTCGCGCCGGGCGATCGCGTCGCTCTTGAACAGTTGTTCGTCGAGCGTGGCGATTCTCCGCGCGTTCTTTGCCGTCGCCTCGGCCTTGCGCAGCGCGCTGACGGCGGCGGCGAAATCGGGCGACGCCACGAGCGCGAGTGCCTGTCCGCGAGCGACGCGGCTTCCGACGTTGGCCAGGATGCGCGCCACCGGTCCGGAGATCGGCGAGAGCACCTGAGTCGATTTGTTCTGGCTGAAGGCGACGGTGCCGGTCGCGGCGATGGTCTTTCGATACGACTGCATGGCCACGACCTCGGAGCGCACGTTCTTCATGGCGCTCTTCTGCGTGGAGGTCGTTTCCGTTTTTTCGTCCGCGGGTTTCTGGCAACCGATCGTGACGAGGACGAGCAGTGCGGCCGCGCAAGTGGTGAGAGTTTTCATGGATGTTGTTCTCCGGCTTGTGGCGATGGGAGAGGAGCGCCGACGGCAAGTTCGAGCGCGGCAAGGGCGTCGTTCGCCGCGCCGAGGGCTTCGACGTATTGGTTCTGCGCGTCGAGCAGCGTTCGTTTGGCGTCGAGAAGGTCGAGTGCGGACGAGCCGCCGAGGCCGTAGCTGGCGGAGGCGATGCGGTAGACCTCCTGCGCCTGCGGCAGGAGGTGATCGCGGATGAAGGCCGCTTGTCGCAGCGAGGTCGACGCGTTCGTGTAGGCGGTCTGCACGTCGAGGCTCACCTGCGCGCGAAGGTCGGCCAGATTTGCCGCCAGCTCTTCCTCGCGATGCGTAGCCGCTGCGACTTCGCCGCGCTGGTGCTGCCAGAAGAAGAGCGGAACGCTGAAGCCGGCGCCGGTGGTGAAGGTGGTCGGCGATCCCTCTTCGGCATTGCGCGTCACGCTGAGGTTGATGTCCGGCAGCCAGAACGCGCGCGCCAGCTTCGTGGCCGTTTTCGCGCCCTGCTGCTGGGCCAGGATGGTGGCGATCTCCGGCCGCGACGACTCAGCCAGTTTCTCCAGCGATTCGATCGCGGCGATCGGCCCCGGCACATCGAGCGCGTCGGTGGTCTCGATCGGCGCGCCGCCCGCTCTGCCGAGAATGCGATTGAGGGTGGCGCGGGCGGTGGCGATGGCGCGGTCGCTGGCGAAGAGGTCATTCTCGGCCTGCGCTAGATCGGTCTCCGCTTTGACCACATCGACGCGCGCCACGGTTCCGCCGAGGAAGCGCGCCTGCGTCTTCTTCACAAAGTCGGACGCGAGTTCCTTGCTCTGCTGGAGATCGTCGCGATGGCGCAGTGCCACCAGGATGGCGTCGTACGCCTGCGCGGCCTGCGAGGCCACCTGCTGGCGCAACTGCGTCAGGTTGAATTCGGCGGCGCGCAGGTCGGCGGTGGCGACGTCGCGCCGCAAGTCGCGTTTGCCGGGAAAGGGGAGAGTGATCCCGAATCCCTGATCGCTGCCGGCGTGCGACGCTGGATTGAGAATGTGCGACTGGCCGGCGACGTCGAGCGCGATCGTCGGATCGGCGAAGGCGGCGGCGGTCACGACATTCGCCCGCGCCTCTTCCACCTGCGCGCGCGCCGCCGCCAGCGCCGGGTTGCGCACGAGCGCCTCCTCGATCGCCTGCTGGCGGGAGAGCCGCAGCGGCTCGAGTGTCTGCGCCGAGGCGGCGATGGAAAGTGAGAGGAAAACAGCGGCCAGAATGCAGGCCGGATTCAAGAACGGGGTTCCACCACGATGTGGTGTCATACAGCTCCTCGAAAGAGTCGTCTTCGGTGAAAAGAGAGACGGCGCTTACGCGGCGGGAGGAGCGCGCGAGGCGAGGGGACAGGACTCGTTGAGGGACTGATGGAGCGGCGCGACGACGACCAGGAGGTCGACGACGACCAGCGGCGCGGCGATGTTGGTGCGGACGACGGTGATCTGCTGGGCCGCCACCGCGCACAGCGCGCAGGCCGTGGGGCTGGCGATGCCGACGCCTTCGCTGCCGCCGAACGGATGCGTGTGAACCACCGGCTCGGCGACGATGATCGTCGCCAGAAGCAGGAGGATCGAGAGGCGGAGCAGGCGCATCGGCGTCAGGCTAATACAGAATCGGGCGATCACAAGTCAAATTCCGGAGACGTACTAATCAGATTTTTCGTCGAGAGTCCTTCTCCCCCGCAGGTTTTGCGGGGGAGAAGGACTCTCGATGGAACAGAGTGCCGGCCTTTGCACCAGCGCGAGAAATGCAGGCTAATCTACGGACCTCATGGCCTGGCGCATCGACAAGCAGGCGAACGGCAGGTTCGCCATCTACTCCAGCCGCATCGACGATTACATCGTCATCGACGCGGACGAGGCGGAGATCGAACGGATTTACCGCGAGAAGGGGATCAAGGTCTACCTCGCCAGCGCCCGCGCGCAGATGACCACGCGCGTGACGCCGGTGGCCGCGGCCGGTGAAGAGAAGATCGAAGCCAGCCGGAAGCGCGGGTCCACTCCGAAGGAGGGGAGCGTGCCGATTGGCGTGACTGGGTTCACAATGGACGACGATTGAGCGTTCAGCATCTGAATCTGGTCTCGACGACGCCCACCGCCGTCGACTTCTCCCCGGTCGCCGTCACCTTCCAGGCGATCGGCACCCTTCTTCTTGCCCTCGTCCTCGGCCAGATCGCGCGGACGTTCGGCTGGCGCTACGTCCGCCGCTGGGCCTGGGCGTGGGGCTCGATGTTCGTGGCCATCATGGCCGTGCGCATCTACATCACCACGAGCAGTCCCTGGCCGTGGTGGCTGGTCTATCTGCTGGCGCAATGGCTGTTTCTCGTTCTTCTCTTCGCCGGCTGCCGCGACCTGGTCGACGATCCGCTGCCGCTGAAGGTACTCGGCTATCTGATTCCGCTGGCGATCACGGCGGCGATCGTGATCGTCATCGCCGCTCCCGATTTCGGCGCGCTCTTCATCATCGAGGCGGCCATCGTCGGCATCGTGATCTTCATCTGCTACGTCGTCCTCGGGCGCATCGAACGGCACTCGGTGGCGTGGCACATGATGCGCGTCCCGCTGGCGTTGCTCGGGCTTCTCTACTTCACCTACGTGCCGCTCTACACGCTGCAACGCCGCGGCATCGCTATTCCTTATCTCGATTCCTCATCTCTCGCCGATCTGCTGGCCGCCGTTCTCCTCGGGTACGGCATGGTGCTCATCGCCGCGGAAGCCGCGCATCGCGAGCTGACCGACGCCGTCTCCGCGTTGCAGATCGCGCGCGACCAACTGGCCATCAAAGCGAACACCGACCCGCTCACCGCTGCGCTGTCGCGTCACGCCTTCCACGCCATGCCGCGCGAGATGAGCGGCGTGGTGATGATGGTGGACGTCGACCGCCTCAAGTCGATCAACGACGCCGAGGGGCACGAAGCGGGCGACGAAGCGATTCGCACGGTGGCCAACGCCATCCGCAAACGCATCCGCGCCGACGACCTCCTCTTCCGCTGGGGCGGCGACGAGTTCCTGGTGGTCATGCCCCAATCGCCGATCGATCTGGTCATGCAACGCTTCTTCACGCTGGACGACGGCATCACCACCCCGCGCGGCACGACGCTGACCGTCTCCTGGGGCGCCGCATCATTCCCAAGCGCCGACCAGATCGACGAAGCGATCCGCGAAGCAGATCGCGCGATGTACGAGCGAAAGGCAAGAGCGCGGGCGAGTTAACCCCTGGGAGCGCGGGCGTCCCGCCCGCAGCTGAGCAGGATTTTGCCGAGTACGGCAGGCGAGACGCCTGCGCTCCCAGCAGCTACACCCGCCGCCGCGCCTTCGCCGCCACCTTCTCCGTCTCCACCCATGGCTCGATTCCCGGTGCGGTGCAGCGCGGGATCTTCTCGCCGAGGACTTCCTCGATCTGGCGGACCATCGGCACGTCCTGCCACGACACGATCGTCGAGACGATGCCCTCCGCCGCGCCGCGGGCGGTGCGGCCGGCGCGGTGGACGTAGTCATCCACGTTTTCGGGGATGTCGAAGTTGATGACGTGCTCGATGCCCGGCACGTCGATGCCGCGGCCGGCGATGTCGGTGGCGACGAGGATGCGGTGCTGGCCCTGGCGGAAGCCGGCCAGCGCTTCGACGCGCCGTCCTTGCGAGCGGTCGGCGTGGATGCGCGAGACCGGGTGGCCGCGCCGCTGGAGGATGTGGTACAGCCACTCCGCGTCGATCTTGCGCCGCACGAAGACCAGCGTGCTTCCCAACTCCTCGGCGAGCAGCGTGATCAGGCAGTTGCGCTTGTCCTCTTCCTTGACCAGATAGAGCCGGTGCGTGATGCCGGTCGCCGCGCCGCCCTCGGTCGTGATGTCGATGCGCACCGGGTCGTGCATGAACTCCTTGGCGATCATCTCGATGGAGTCGGGCATCGTGGCCGAGAACATCATCGTGCGGCGGTTGCGCGGAAGCAGGCGCAGGATGTCGCGCATCTGCGGGAGAAAGCCGAGGTCGAGCATGTGGTCGGCTTCATCGAGGACCAGCTCTTCGATGGCGTCGAGCTTCACGTGGCGCTGGCGGACGTGATCGAGCAGGCGTCCCGGCGTGGCCACGATGATGTCGGGTTCCTTGCGCAAGGCGTCGGTCTGCGGCTGCATCTTCACGCCGCCGATGACGCAGGCGGTGTTGAGCTCGTGCTTGACGCCGAAGACGTCGAGAAACGCTTTGGTCTGCAGCGCGATCTCGCGCGTGGGCGAGAGGATCAGTCCGCGCACGCCGCGGCCATGCGTGAGGCGCTCGGCCAGCGGCAGACAGAATGCCGCCGTCTTGCCGGAGCCGGTCTGGGCGAGACCGATGATGTCTTTCCCCTCGAGTGCGAGCGGGATGACGGCGGCCTGGATGGGGGTCGGATTCTGAAAGCCGATCTTCGTGACGATGTCGAGGATCGGCGCGCTCAGGCCGAGGGAGGAGAAAGGCTTATCGGTCGTCGAGACCGGGTGTTGCGGGATCGCTCCAGAGAACATTCAGTGAAACACTTTCCTATAAACCGCGACGTTGACCGCGATGACGAACACGGCGATGGCGAATTCCATCCCGCGGGTGAGACCTTGAGGATAAATGATGCGAAAGATGTGATGCGCGATGAAGCCGCCATCATACCCAGCACCGCCTGCTCTGCGCAGGAATGCATTTTCGAGAATGGTAAGCGGACAGACCCACCCGCCGATCTCGATCAGCGCTCCCCACAGCGCTGCCGGCAGATGAACCCACTTCAGCGCCGGCCACTGCAGAACCAGAAACCCGCCGCCGATGACGAAGATGATGAAGGCGAAGTGGATGACTGCGACCGCGGTGGCGAGGTACTGATAGAGCATTTGTTTTGAAGCAGTCGACATGATCATCCTGAACGTCGAGCGAAGGATCTCAAACTACGGTTTCCGTGCTGAAACCCCTGTGACGTCGAGAGGGATTCAACGTCGCGATGCCTGACTTGAGATCCTTCGGCCGCGCTCCGCCGGCCTCTGGATGACAGCTGCGACCCCTATACTTCCGCGCCATGAAACGGCTTCTGCCCCTCATTCTCTTCCTTGCCGCGCATGCCGCCGTCGCGGCGGACCCGCAACCGATCCACGTCATCGTCGTAGGTACGACCGACCGGCATGGCTGGTACGACAGCCATCAGGAAGTGCGAAACGCGCCGCCGTTCGGTGGCTTGCCGCTCCTCGGCAGGTATCTCCAGAATCTTCGCGGCACTCATGACGGGCATGTCATCGTCGTCGATTCGGGCGACCTGTTCCAGGGGACGCTGGAGTCGAATCTGTTCGAAGGCGAGCCGATGGTGAAGGGGTACAACGCCCTCGGCTACGCCGCCGCGGCGGTCGGCAATCACGAGTTCGACTACGGTCCGGTCGGTCCGGGCTCGGTGGCGCAGGCGGGACAGGATCCCCTCGGCGCGCTGAAGAAAAACGCCAGGCTGGCGAAGTTCCCGTTCCTCTCCGCGAACCTCGTCGACATCAAGACAGGGAAAACGCCCACGTGGGCGAAGCGCTACACCATCGTCAACGCCCGCGGGGTCAAGGTCGGCATCATCGGTCTCTCCACGCCCGACACGCCGAACCTCACCACGCCGGTGAATGTGGCCACGCTGCATTTCGGAGATCCGGTGGCGGCGACCGTGAGCGCGGCGAAGGAGCTGCGCGCGGCCGGCGTCGATGCCGTCATCGTCATCGCGCACATGGGCGGCCGCTGCAAGGTCATCGATGGTGATCCGAACGACGTGTCGAGCTGCGAGAGCGATCAGGAAGTCATGCGCTTTCTCGGCGCGCTGCCGAAGGGGACGATCGACGCGTATTTCGCCGGCCACACGCACTCGCAGATGCACCAGTACATCAACGGCGTGGCCACACTGCAGCCGGCGCCGTACGGCCGCGAGTTCGCGCAGTTGGATATGACGATCGATCGAGCCAGCCACAAGGTCACGAAGACGGAGATGGCGCCGCTGATGATGGTCTGCGCGCAGGTGTACGAGAAGACGGAGACTTGCGATCCGAAGAAAGCGCCGGCCGGCGCTGCGCTGGTGCCGCGCATGTTCGAAGGCCACGCCGTCGCCGAGCTGCCGGCGGTGCGCGCGATGTTGAAGCCGTATCTCGATCAGGTAGCGGCGAAGAAGAACGAAGCGGTCGGCATCAAGACCACCGATCGCATCCGGCGTGCCTTCTACCGCGAGTCCGAGCTCGGCGATCTGCTCACCGATGCCATGCGCGCGTACATGAACGTCGACATTGCCGTGCTGAATTCAGGCGGCATTCGCACCGAGCTGCCGGCGGGATCGATCCTCTACGCAAACATGTTCGACGTCTCGCCGTTCGACAACTTTCCGGCGGTGGTGACGATGACCGGCGCACAGATCCGCGAGATGCTGCAGAAGACCACCAACGGCGGCGGCCGCGGCGTCCTGCAGGTGAGCGGACTCCGCTACACGTTCGACGAGTCGCGCGATGCCGGCAAGCCCGCCGCGCAACGCAATCGTCTGATCGAAGTCACGCTCGGCAATGGTCAGCCGCTCGATCCTGACGCCTCCTACCGCGTGGCCATGGTCGATTTCCTCACCTCGGGCGGCGAAGGTCTCGAGCCGGTGATGAAGCAGATCCCCGCGGAGAAGATCAGGATCGACTACTCGCATCCGATCCGCGACCTCCTGATCGACGCGCTGAAGGCAATGCCGCAGCCGCTGGCGCCGAAAGTCGACGGGCGGATCAAGGTTCTGAATCCCGTCGGAAGCGGCGACTGAGCGGCAACCAGCTTGCAAAACGCGACCGCATGACTGTCATCGTTCTCTTCGGCGGCCGCAGTGACGAGCGGCATGTCTCGGTGGCCTCGGCGCAAAACGTCGTAAGCGCGCTCGATGCGCCGCTGGCGTGGTTCTGGGCGCCGAACGGATCCGTGTATGACGTGAATCGCGACGAGCTGCTGGCGCATCCGAATCCGTTCACGAACGATTTCGAACCGTCGCGCCCGGCCATCTGGCCCGATCTGGAGATGGCGCTGGACACGTTGCCGGTCAGCGATCCGGTGTTCCTCCTCGCCCTTCACGGTGGCGAAGGGGAGGACGGAACCGTGCAGCGGATGATGGAGCGGCGCGGCATCGCCTTCACCGGCTCCGGCTCCGAGGCCAGCGCCAACGCGTTCGACAAAGCGAGGGCGAAGGGGATCGTGAACGTGCGCATCGCCGAGTCGCGCCTGGTCGAGAACGAGCGCACGATCGTCGAGATGCTGAACCGGTACACTAAGGTGGTCCTCAAACCGCTCGCCGGCGGTTCCTCGCGCGGCCTGTTCTTCGTCGACCGCGGACGCGAGATCCCGGCTCTCGGCGACATCCCCTATCTTGTCGAACAATTCATCGCCGGCCGCGAGCTGACGGTTGGCGTGATCGACGGTCCCGTTGCGCTGCCTGTCATCGAGATCGAGACCGATCCCGGTGCCACCTTCGACTACGAAGGCAAATACCTCGGCAAAGGAACGCGCGAGATCTGCCCGGCCAGGATCCCCGATTCGATGCGCGACGACGCGCAGGCGATGGCGATCGCCGCCCACACCGCCCTCGGCTGCGAAGGCTACTCACGGACAGACCTCATCGCCGCCGAGGATGGCCTCTACTTTCTCGAGCTAAACACCCTGCCAGGACTCACGATGACCTCGCTCGTCCCGCAGCAATTACGCGAAGCCGGGATCGAGTTTCGGGAGTTCCTGGAGACGCAGATCGCGATCGCGAAAAACCGAAACTCCTCCGCCGCGTGAAATCGTCCCCCTAATACTTCCCCCCACACTCCGGACAGAACTTCGGCGTCCCTTCCGCTTCATGTCCGCAGCCGCCGCACTTCTTCTTCGCCGAGTACGCGGTGCCGCATTCGGGGCAGAACTTGCCGCCCTGCGACTTTGCGCCGCACGATCCGCAGACCGCGCCGGAGACCTGGTCGACCTTGCGTGACTTCGTCCAGTCGACTTCGCGCGCTTTTGTCTGGATCTGTTCGCGCGCCGCTTCCGCCTGCGCGGACGCCAGCTCCTCATCGAGATCGGGTGCGCAGGTCTCGCAGAGGCCGGCCTTCTTGTTCCAGCAGATCGGCTCGCAGACCCAGTTGCCGCACCGGGTGCACTGCTTGAAGATTGGCGAGATCTCGTCGACCGCTTCCTTCAGCGCGCTGTCGTGCGCCGGCCCGCCCACAGCGCGCTGCACCTCGTACGTGCTGTCCGCCACGCTGCCGAACACGCCGCCGAAGAGGCTCGAAGCCACGCGTGCCGCCGACCCGAGGACGCCCATGGTGGAGGTCTTGAAGGTGGACATGTAGCCGTTGTTGCACTTCTCGCAGAAAAACTTGAACTGATAACCGCGGTCGGTTGAAAGGTCTTCGTAGTTTCCGGTAAAGCGGATGGCGACCATGCGTTGGATCTCCCTGGTACCTACGTTTTCGCCGAGTTTAACGCGAGCAACACCCCCATTTGCTACGATCTCGCCCCGGTTCTGAACCGAAAGGAGTTTTCCATGCGCAAGTACCTTGCGATTTGTCTTTTTCTCATCGGCGCGCTGCCGCTGGCGGCACAGGCCCCGGCGCTCAAACTGCCGCGGCTGTCGCAGCATCAGGTCATCATGCAGACCGTCGGCCTCACCGACATCACCGTCGACTACAGCCGTCCGGCGGCGAAGGGGCGCGTCCTCTGGGGCGGGCTGGTGCCGTTCGGCGCGGTCTGGCGTACGGGCGCCAACGAGGCCACGCAGATCACCTTCAGCGACGACGTCACCATCAACGGCCAGGCCCTTCCCAAAGGGAACTACTCGCTGCACACGATCCCGGGGAAGGATTCCTGGACCATCATCTTCAACAAGGTCGCCAAGCAGTGGGGCTCGTTCAGCTATGAGCAGGGGCAGGACGCGCTGCGGGTCACCGCCAAGCCGCAGAAGGTGCCCTTCGCGGAGCTCTTCACGATCGGTTTCCCCGACGTAGGCAGCGACAACGCCACCATCGCCCTTTGCTGGGGTGATGTCTGCGTTCCCTTCACCGTCGGCACCGGCACTACGGCCAAGGTGCTGGCCGCAGCCAGCGCCGCCGTCGCGGGAGCCGCCGCCACCGACTGGCAGACTCCGTATCGGGCCGCCTCGTTCGCCTTCGACAGCGGCGACAACGCCCAGGCGATGAAGTGGCTCGATCAGTCCACCAAGGCCAGCCAGAACATTTCGAACCTCTATCTGAAGTCGCGCATCCAGGCCAAGAGCGGCGACAAGGCCGGCGCCATCGCCACCGCCGAAGCCGCCCTCAAGCTGGCCGCGCAGAAGGACAAAGAGCTGGCCGGCGAAATCCAGAAGTCGATCGACGACTGGAAAAAGTAGCTCTGCGTCATCTGCGGACAACCGCAGATGACGCGGTTCACCCTTTCCGCGGCTTCGGCTTTCCCTTCGGGACGAATGACGCGAACGCCTTCCCCTTCGGCGGGAACGGCTTGCCGCCGCGCGGCGGTGCCGATGCGCCCGGCCGGAACGATTTGCCGGCGCGCGGTCGCTCGTCCCGCTGGAACTTGCCGCCCGCGGGCGGCTTGCGGTCGTAGCGCGGTTTCTCGCGCGACGGTCCCTCGGGGCCGGCCACGCGCAGGTTCACCGGCCGCCCGCGGAAGCGCGTGCCGCCGAGCTTGGCCAGCACGTCGTCGCGATAGCGCAAGGGGATGGAGACGTAGGTGATCTCGTCGCGGATCTCGATCGGTCCGATCTCGCTGCCGGAGATTCCCGCCTCATTGGCGATGGAGCCGACGACGTCCGCCGGACGGATGCCGTCGCGTTTGCCGAGGGCCATGGAGAGGCGGACTTTGGCTTCGTCGTCGTCGCGGACGGCCGCTTTTTCGCGCGGCGCCGGTGGCGGCGGCTCCGCGGCGGCTTGCGTGCTCACCGCGCGGGTGCCGTGCGCCAGGCGCGCCGCGGCCGCGGCGACGTCGGCCATGTCAAACGGCCCTTCATCCGCCAGCTGCGTCACGATCTCCACGTAGAGATCGAGCTCGCCGCCCTGCAGCTCCTTGCGCAGCGTCTCCTTGAACACGGCGATGCGGCGCGCGGCCACATCGGCGCGCGACGGCATCTTCATCGGCTTGATCTGCGTGCCGGTGAAGCGCTCGATCTCGCGCATCATCCGCCGCTCGCGCGGCGTGATGAAGAGCGTGGCCACGCCGCTGCGGCCCGCGCGGCCGGTGCGCCCGATGCGATGCACGTAGGCCTCGACGTCGTTGGGGATGTCGTAGTTGACCACGTGCGTGATCAGCTCGACGTCGAGCCCGCGCGCGGCGACGTCGGTGGCGACGACGATGTCGATCTTGCCGCCGCGCAGCCGCCGGATGACGCTCTCGCGCTCGGCCTGTTTCATGTCCCCATGCATGGCCTCGGCGACGAATCCCCGCCCGCCGAGTTTCTCCGCCAGCTCCGCCGCGCCGTTTTTCGTGCGACGGAAGACCAGCACCGCGTCGGCCTCCTCGAGCTCGAGCATCTGCGTCAGCACTTCGAGCTTCTGCCCCTCGGCGACATTCAGAAAACGCTGCTCGATGTCCGGCGCCGAGATGCTGTGATGCTCGATCTCCACGCGCTCGGGATTGACCAGATGCCGCTGCGCGATGCGCGCGATCGGCTCCGGCATGGTGGCCGAAAAGAGCGCTACCTGCCGCGGCTTCGGAACGAGCGAGAGCATCCGTTCGACTTCATCGATGAAGCCCATCTTCAGCATCTCGTCCGCTTCATCGAGGACGACCATGCGCACCTTGGCCAGATCAAGCGTCCCTCGGTCGAGATGATCGATCAGCCGCCCCGGCGTGCCGACGACGACGTGCGCGCCGCGCTGCAGATGCTTCATCTGCCCGAAAATCGGCGCACCGCCGTAGACGGGGAGGACGGTCACACCATCGAGTTTCTTCGCATACGAGTGCATGGCCTCGGAGACCTGCACCGCCAGCTCGCGCGTCGGTGCCAGCACCAGCGCCTGCGTCGCTTTGCTCTTCAGATCGAGCTGCTGCAGGATCGGCAGCGCAAACGCCGCCGTCTTCCCGGTCCCCGTCTGCGCCTGCCCGATCAGATCGCGCCCCGCCAGCAGCGCCGGAATCGTCCGCGCCTGAATCGGCGTCGGCGCTTCATAGCCGAGTTGAGCAAGAGTCTCGAGAAGCGGGGCGCTGAGGCCGAGGGATTGGAAGGTGGGTTCGTCTGGCATGGCGAGACTCTATCAGGCGTTCGACTGTCATTCTGAGCGACGCGAAGAATCCCCGGCTCGGGAAGTCCCGGAACATACGCGAACGGGAACATCCGAGGGCGGGCGGTACGCGCAGTCGGAAGGTTTCGCGCCTGACCAAGTCATCCGCGAATGAGGCGCTTGTACTCCTCATGAGGGCCGGCCCAGAACCAGTACATTCCCTCTTCCGATTCGACGCCTAACGCTCGATACGAGCGGCCGATTCGAACAGACCAATAAGCACCGGCGCGCTTGAACTGGAGCGACGGATGGCGCGGGTTCGTCTTCAGCAGTTCAAAGTTCTCTCGCGCGAGCTGCTGAATCTCGGGCGGCAATGATTCGAAATGGCGCCAGAAGCGGCTACCCGCGTGATGACTCAAATCTCTTTTGTCTCGCCGCGTTTGAACTCTGCGAGGACCTCGTCGGCGAATCGATCGAGCTTGCCCGCGGCAGCGTCCTGTTCAAATTCGCGGTCCCACGCCTCGGCGTCGTACTCGATGAACCATTCGCGAAAGGCGGCGAGCTCTTCCCTTGTAAGTGTCTCGATTTCGCGCTCGAGCGCTTCCGTTTTCGTCATGATTCCCCGGATTGTAAACCGCGCATCACGAATTGTTGCCTGATGCGAACCGGCCAGAAGGACAGTCACCATTCCGTGGCTCCTCCGTCGTAACCTTGCCCGCCTCCATCCCGTATCCTTCACCCGCCCATGCATAAGCGTTCGATCATCGTCCTGCTCGCTCTCGTTCTGCCCCTTGCCGCGCGCGCGGCCAACTGGCCGGAGCATCCGGTGTTGCATGCCGTTCGCGTGGCGCAGGGGCCGGTGATCGATGGCGATCTTTCCGATGCGGCGTGGCAGAAGGCACCGGAGTTCACCGACTTTACGCAGCACGATCCCGACGACGGCAAGCCGGCCACGATGCCGACGTCGGTGCGCATCGTTTACGACGATCACGCCATCTACTTCGGCGCCAAGATGACCGATCCCGGCAAGCCGACGGGCTTGCTCATGCGGCGCGATTCCTTCGGGCAGAGCGACTTCCTCTCCATCAACATCGACCCGCGGCACGACCGGCTCTCCGGGAACGCCTTCACCGTGCAGCCGGCGCAGGTGCAGGTCGACACCATTCTCTACAACGACATCGGCGAAGACGTGACCTGGGACGGCGTCTGGGACTCGGCCGTGAAAGTGGTTCCGGACGGCTGGATCGCCGAGGTGCGGATTCCGTTTTCGCAGCTGCGGTTCCCGGACAAGCCGGTGCACGTGTGGGGCATCAACATCACCCGGCGCACCGTCCGGACGAACGAAGTCGTGCGCATCGTCAACACCAAGAAGGGCGACAACGGCTTCGTCTCGCACTTCGCCGATATCGACGGATTGGAAGGCATTCACCGTGGCAAGCCGCTCGAGCTCGTGCCGTACAGCGTGGCCCGCTCCGACCTGCTCACCCGCGCCGACCGCGCCAATCCACTGGTCAAAAGCACCGACTACCGCGCCGACGGCGGGCTCGACGTGAAGTACGCGCTGACGTCCGACCTCACGCTCACCGGCACCATCAATCCGGACTTCGGCCAGGTCGAAGTCGATCCCGCCGTCGTCAATCTCAGCCAGTTCGAGACTTTCTATCCCGAGAAGCGGCCCTTCTTCACCGAGGGATTGAACGTCTTCAAATTCGGAGACACGCCCGCGCCGAGCCACTTCAACTTCTTCTTTCCGCCGAGTCTGTTCTACACGCGACGCATCGGTCGTGCGCCGCAAGCCTCGCCGAACGCGGACTTCGTCGATGCCCCTTCCGAGACCACCATCCTCGGCGCGGCCAAAGTCACCGGCAAACTCGGCGGCTTCGCCATCGGCGTGCTCGATGCCCTCACCGCCGCCGAACATGCGCGCTTCGTGACCGGCCCCGTGTCGGGACGGCAGCAGGTCGAGCCGATGACGAACTACTTCGTCTCGCGCGGCACCAAGGACATCGGCGACGGTTCGCGCCTCGGCTTCATGCTCACGTCGGTGAATCGCCGATTGTCCGACGAGTTGTCGGGGCTGCGCGAAACCGCGCTCACCGGCGGCGTCGACGGCTACGCCTCCTTCCTGAAAAAGGCCTGGATCGTCGAAGGATCGCTGGTGGGATCGGAAGTCACCGGCAGCCGTGAGGCGATCGCCAACACCCAGGAATCGTCATCGCGCTACTACCAGCGGCCGGACGCGGAGACCGTCCATTTCGATCCGACGCGCACGTCGCTCAGCGGGTGGGGCGGCCGGGCCATGCTGTCGAAAGCGACCGGTTTCTGGCGGCCGAACGTGCAGGTGCAGCTGTTCTCGCCCGGCTTCGAGACCAACGACACCGGCTTCATGCAGCGGACGGACATCATCTCCACCCACGCGCTGATGCAGTACGTGAATCAGAACCCGTCCGGTGCGTTCCGTGAGAAGTACGGATGGTTCGGCGTCTATCAGAACCGCAATTTCGACGGCAACACCCTCGAGCGCGGGATCTTCAGCGACATGCAGGGTGTCTTTCAGAATTACTGGAACGCGCATCTCTCCCTCTTTCTCAATGCCGCCGCAATTTCCGACCGCCTGACGCGCGGCGGTCCTCTGGCGCGCACGCCGTCCGGCTGGAGCAGCGATTTCAACCTCGGGACGGACGACCGCAAGACGCTGTCGTTCGGTTTGAACACGCACGCGGACCGCTATGAGGATGGCTCGTATACCCACAGCCTCGGACTCACCGCCACCGCGCGGCCGCGGGCGAATCTGCAGCTGAGCGCCGGACCGACCTTCACCCGCTCGCACGATCACACCGGCTACGTCAGCACGTTCGATGACCCCACCGCGACGCTGACCTTCGGCCGCCGCTATCTCTTCGCCGATCTGGAGCAGCGCTCGTTCGAACTGGACACGCGCGCCGATTGGACGCTGAGCTCGCGCCTCTCCTTCCAGCTCTATCTGCAGCCGTTCGTGGCCTCGGGCGACTACCACGACTACCACTCCCTCGCCGCCGCCCGCACGCGCAACTACACACCGTTCCCCGGAGCCGTCGCCAATCCCGACTTCAATTTCCGCAGCGTCCGAGGCAGTGCCGTCGTCCGCTGGGAGTTCCGCCCCGGCTCCGCCCTCTACGTCGTCTGGAACGAGAACCGCGCGGATGTGGTCCCGGTAGGCGATTTCAGTTTCCGTCGGGATTTGCGCGCGATTCCTACCGCGCCATCACACGATGTGTTCCTGGTGAAAGTCTCGTACTGGCTGCCGATGTAGCCGTAACTATCGGACTCGCTGGTATCCCGCGCGCGAAGGCGCGCCTAACAAACATAGCCCCGCGCTCGGCGCGGGAATCATTTCGGCCACAGCCACCCGAACGCCCCCGCCATCATCAGGCTGTAGATCAGCCCATCGATCATTTCCTTGAGCACGACCGTCCACGTCTTGCCGTACCAGATCGCCTCGGGAATGGTGCGGAAGCCGTAGGCCAGGAAGCCGGCCGCGCCGACGACGCGGAAGACAGTGAGGTAAGGCGTTCCCGCGGCCAGCGTGTGGCTGGCCAGGTAGCCCACGAAGAACGACACCACCAGGAGATACAGGAACCAGAAGACGAGAACCTTCCCCATGGAGATTTGCCCGGGATTGCGGAGGATCAGCATGGCGATCGGTCCGCGCTGCATCTCCTCCCGCTCTTCCTTCGTGGCCTTGTTCCAATCGAGGCACGGCACGATGTACTGGCCGCTCTTCACGGCCGACAACGCGCCGAGGACCGTCTTCTCGTCGGGGAGCTTGCCGTAGTCCTTGCGATGCCAGAACGGAAGCGCCATCCAGAGAACATTGCTGGCGATGAACACGAAAACGGCCGACACGAGTATCGGGAGCCACAGAGAGGACAGTGGGACCATCGCGACCTCCTTGAAAGTGGACGGGTTTCCGCCATCATGGCAGAAACGACCGCGATTTCAAGACAGGCGCGGCCGATGCGGAGTCACGCGCCGATCGTGTCTGCTGTCACAATGACACGTGGAGGAGTTGACCGGTGACCATCGTCAGATTGCAAATCACCATGTCCCTCGACGGCTACGTTGCCGGACCGAATCCCAGCCTCGAGCACCCGCTCGGCGAGCGCGGCGAGGAGTTGCACCAGTGGGCCTTCGCCGCGCGCAGCTTCCGTGAAATGCATCACATGGAAGGCGGCGAGCCCGGTCCCGACAGCGATGTCATCACCGAAGCGTTCCAGAATGTCGGCGCGTACATCCTCGGACGCAACATGTTCGGAGGCGGCCCTGGCCCGTGGGACGAGAGTTGGCGTGGCTGGTGGGACGAGAATCCTCCGTACCACGCGCCAACGTTCATCCTCACGCATTTTTCCCGTGAACCGCTCGAGATGCAGGGCGGGACGACGTTCCACTTCGTCACCGAAGGAATCGACGCCGCGCTCGATCGCGCCAGGAGTGCGGCGGGCGAGAAGGATGTCGCCATCGCCGGCGGCGCCGATGTCGTGCAGCAATATCTGAAGGCCGGCCTGATCGACGAGATGGAGATCCACGTCGTCCCCCAACTCCTCGGCAGCGGCACGCGCCTCTTCGAGAACATGGACGGCCGGCAGGCGCAATTCGAATGCATCCGCGTCGTCAGCACGCCCGCGGCAACGCATGTGAAGTACCGGCAGCGGCCATGACGCTGCTGCCTCTCATCCTGATCGCGGGTGACACAACGGCAGGCTCAATGTGGCACAGACACTCTTGTCTGTGCGAGGGCCTCACGCCCACTCGCAAACGTACTCGCACAGCTCCGCGCCCTTGACCCGGCACTTCGTCTCCGTGGCCCGGACGTTCGTCGCGCCGCACATCTCGATGGCTTTGCGATGCCAGCCCACGACCGTCAGGCAGTCGTGGCGCGAGAACGTCGGCGCGTCGTACGTGCGCAGGACGGCTTTGTTGTCGGCGATGCGCTCGTACGTGCGCCGGCCGCTGTCGTAATACATCTGGTAGATCTGTGGCGTGCGCCGCAGCAGCCCGTGCGGGTCGCCGGGGGAGAGCATGGCCCGGTGCGCGCCGGCGAGATTGTGCTCGGCCGACTTCTCGCCGATGACCAGAAACACATCCTCGCCCATCCCCATCTCCGCGGCGATGGCGTCGTCGAGGCGCTGGTTCAGCTCGAATGTGTACCAGCCGCCGGTGAGGATCGGCGAGCAGGCCGCGCGATCGCTTTCCGGCAGCCGCGCCAGAACGCGCTGCACGCCCTCTTCGCCGCGCTGCTCGCGCACGAACCCGAGCCGCGACAACAATGCTCCGCCTTTGACCTTGACCGATCCCGGATCACCCATGCGCCAGAGAATACGCCAGTCACCCGTTGATTTTCCGTGATGGCCTGTAGGATTCCTGCGTCATGAGTTTGATTGCCTTCACGCGCGCGGTGAGCGAATCGATCAATCGCTGCGAGCTGACCCACGCCCCGCGAACACCGATCGACGTCGCCCGCGCCCGCGAGCAGCACCGCGCCTACGAGTCCTGCCTGACGTCCCTCGGCTGCGAGATCCGCAGGATTCCCGAGGACGATCGCTTTCCCGATGCCGTCTTCATCGAAGACACCGCCATCGTTCTCGACGAGCTGGCCATCCTGACCCGCCCTGGAGCGGAGTCACGGCGCCGAGAGGTCGATGCAGTCGCGGATGCGCTGCGCGGCTACCGCACGCTCGTGCACATCGAGGCGCCGGGCACGATCGACGGCGGCGACGTCCTGCTGCTCGACCGCGTCCTCTACGCCGGCCGCACTCCGCGTACGAATGATCGCGGCATCGACAACCTGCGCGAGCTCGCCGCGCCGCACCGCTATCGCGTCGAAGCGGTGACCGTGGAGGGCTGCCTGCATCTGAAGTCGGCCGTCACCCGCGTCGGCTCCGACGCACTCTTGATGAATCGCGATTGGGTATCGCCCGCGCAATTCAGCGACTGGCGGATCATCGACGTCGACCCATCCGAGCCTGCCGCCGCCAATGCACTCCGCATCGGCGACCGTGTCGTCTTCCCCGAGGAGTTGGTCAGGACGCGGAAGAGACTCGAGAGCGATGGGATCGAGGTCCATCCCGTGCCCGCCTCGGAGCTCGCGCTCGCGGAAGGCGGCGTCACGTGTTGTAGTCTCATCCTTCGCACGTGAACGTCATCTCCATCAACGCCGGTCTCCCGCGGAACGTCGAATGGCGGGGCCAGATCGTTCAGACCTCCATCTTCAAAGAGCCGGTATCGGGCACGGTGACCGTGCGCGAACTCAACATCGACGGCGACCAGCAGTCCGATCTCACCGTTCATGGCGGTGCGGACAAGGCCGTCTACGTCCATCCCTTCGAGCACTACGCCTTCTGGCGAGCCGAGCTCCCGTCGCTGGAGTTTCCGATGGGCGCCTTCGGCGAGAACTTCACCACCACCGGACTCGATGAGGAGAGCGTTCACATCGGCGATCGGTTTCAGATCGGCTCCGCCCAATTCGTCGTCACCCAGCCGCGCATGCCTTGCTACAAGCTCACCATCCGCTTCAACCGTCCCGACATGATCAAGCGCTTCCTGCAGAGCGGACGCACCGGCTTCTATCTCGCCGTGACGCGCGAAGGGCAGGTGACGGCCGGCGATGCCATCACACGCATCGCCAGTGATCCCGAGGCGATTTCCGTCGCCGACGTCGTCAGTCTCTATGCCTCCGATGCCGAAGATCCGGACCTTCTCCGCCGCGTGAGCGAGCTCGCGTCCCTTCCCGAGAGCTGGCGAGACTACTTCCGTAAGAGGCTCTCGGAGTAACCAAAGCACAGGTGAGCGCGGGGCAGGCGCCGTTCCTGGTCGTCGCCACGCCCAAAATCCCCGAGTTCCCATCGGCGCAGATCGGTTCGTGGGAAACCGACCGAACCGGCACGATCACCATCGCCGGCCGTTTACGGTGACGCAGTTGGGTGCAGCAAGAAGGCGGCCGGCGGGGCGGTAGAAATCGATGGCGCGCATCGAATTTTCGATTTAACGTCTCGCCCTGCCTCCCCTCGAGAGTCCTTCTCCCCTCCGCAGAGGGGAGAAGGTGCCGAAGGCGGATGAGGGGTCGCCCTCTTGCAAACGCCCTCACCCGTGCCGCAAGCCCGACCCGCCCGGTTTCTTTTCACCAGCCTCCGTGTCTCATCCCCGGAGGATGCAATGAGATACCGACTGACCCTGGCCCTCGTGGCCTTCGCGCTTTTTTCCACGCAATCGTTTGCGGCGAACAGAACCGGATTCGCCGTCAATGTTCTGGTCGATGACGCGCCGCGCACCGAGTACGTTCACGGCGGCACGGTCTACATCGAGGCAGTCCGCGGCGCTAGCTACAGCCTGCGGATCACCAATCCCACCGCGTATCGCGTCGCCGTCGCCCTTTCGGTCGATGGGCTGAACACCATCGACGCCAAGCACACCGACGCCCGCAGCGCTTCGAAGTGGGTGCTCGAGCCGTACGAGTCGACCGTCATCTCCGGCTGGCAGGTCAGCAACCGCACCGCCCGCAACTTCTTTTTCACCGGCGAGCGCCGCTCCTACGGCGCAACTCTCGGCCAGACGGAAAACCTCGGCGTGATCGAAGCGGTCTATTTCCGCGAGCGCCGTCACGACGCCGAGATCTACCGGCAGGAGCCGCTCAGCGAAGAGCGAGCGGGATCCGCCAACGGCGCCCTCGCTCCGTCCGCCAAAGCGCAGCGCAGCGATGCCGCGGACGACTACGCCGCCACCGGCATGGGTCATAAGGCCCGCCACGAAGTGGAGATGATCGACATCGATCTCGAGCCAACCCCGGTGGCCTCGGTCCGCATCCGCTACGAATACCACCCGCAACTGGTCAAGCTGGGGATTCTCTCGCCGCACATCTCGCCCCTCGAGCGCCGCGAGCGGGCGAGTGGGTTCGAGACGTATTGCCCGGAGCGGTAGCGGCACCGCAGCGGCAAACACGCTTCCCCCGCGGTCAAACGTAGGTCGGACTCTCCAGTCCGACCTCTTTTGAATACTCCTCGTCACTGAAGTTTCAGCGCTGGTCAGCCGGTCGGACTGAGAGTCCGACCTACGTACGCCCGGGTCATCACGCGAAAGCGGATTGCGTACCGGTGGCATCGGCTAGCCGATGCGGAAGACGCGTTATCATCGATCCGTCCTTCAATTCCTACGGAGACCGATCTGATGAAGAGAGCCGTCGCGGCCTTGGTGTTTTCGTTCGTCGCCATCCCCATCCTCGCCCAGACCAGCGCCTCGCTCACCGGCGTCGTCTCGGTCGAAGGGCGTCCGCTTCCCGGCGTCGCCGTCACCCTCTCCTCGCCGGAATTGCAGGGGACGCGCAGCACCGTCACCGGCGACGGCGGCGCCTACAGCTTCTCCGCCCTGCCGCCGGGTGAGTATTCAATCGTGATGACCTTTGCCGGGATGGAAACGCTGCGTCTTCCCGCCGCGCTCCGGCTCTCGCAGACCTCGCGCATCGACGCCGTCATGAAGCCCGCCGGGACCAGCGACAGCATTACCGTCACCGCCCCTGCTCCTTCCGTCCTCGACACACCGCAGGTCTCCACCAGCATGACCTTGCCCTTCATCGAACGGCTGCCGGTGCTGCGCAACCAGCTGGCCACCGCCCAGTTCGCGCCGGGCGTCAGCGGGAACACCCTCGCCAACGGCGAGCTGGCCATCGCCGGCGGGCCGGGGTACGACAACCTCGTGCTCGTCAACGGCGTCGTCGTCACCGAGAACACCCGCGGGCAGATGCGGCCGCTCTACATCGAAGACGCCATCCAGGAGACCACCGTCCTCACCGGCGCCATCTCCGCGCAGTACGGGCGGTTCAGCGGCGGCGTGGTCAACACCATCACCAAATCGGGCGGCAACGAACTGGCCGGCTCCCTGCGCGACTCGCTCAGCAACCCCTCCTGGTCCGCGCAATCGCCGGCGGGGGAGGCCCGCGAGAACAATCTCAACCACGTCGGCGAAGGCACCCTCGGCGGCTACCTCGTGCGCGACCGGCTCTGGTTCTTCGGCGCCGGGCGGCTGGCCAAAAACGACACCGCCCGGCAGACGCTCTCTGTGCCGGCGTTCGCCACCAACCCCATCACCCCGGCGTCGCCGGCCATCGGCTATGCCATGGGCAACGACCAGAAGCGGTACGAGGCCAAGCTCACCGCGCAGATCGGAGCGCGGCAAACCGTGGCCGCATCGTGGCTCGGAGTCAGCACGGACCAGAGCAATACCCAGTTCGCCAACAACATCTACGACCTGGCCAGCCTCACCACCCGCGCCGACCCCGAATCGCTGCTGGCCGTCCACTACAACGGAATGGCCGCCGCCAACCTCCTGCTCGAAGGCCACTACTCCGCCCGCAAATTCTCCGACCGCACCGGCGCCGGGACCACCGACCTCATCGCCGGCACCGTCCTTCTCGATCGCGCCAACAACAACACCCGCTTTCACTCGCCCACCCTCTGCGCCGTCTGCGACGCCGAGCGCCGCAACAACGACGACCTCCTGCTCGAGGTCCACGACTTCCTCGACGCCAGGTCGTTCGGCAGCCACGACCTCATCGCCGGCGTCGACCGTTTTGCCGAGAACCGCTACGCCAACAACCACCAGTCGGGGAGCGACTTCTCCATCTTTGTCTCGCGGGCGCAGTGGAAAGACGGCGTCATCTATCCCGTCATCACCCCCACCAACGCCACCGGCGGCGGAACCTTCATCCGCTGGAACCCCATCCTCGTGCCGGCTGGCCAGAACGACCTCCGCACCGACTCCGCCTTCGTCAACGACACCTGGAGCGCCACCGCGCGCCTGACCCTCTCGCTCGGCATCCGCTTCGACCGCAACCATGCCCAGGACGCCGATGGCGTGGTCAGCTCGCGCGACCAGAAACTCTCGCCGCGCCTCAGCGCCCAGTACGACCTCCGCGGTGACGGCCGGCAGCGGGTCAGTCTCTCCTTCGCCGAATACGCCTCGCGCATCGCCGACAGCATCGCCTCCTCCAACCAGGCCGCCGGCAACGCCGCCGCCATCGACTTCGCCTATCGCGGTCCCGCCATCAACAACGGCGCCCTCACCGTGCCGATGGACGACGCCATCCGCCAGATCTTCAACTTCTTCAACACGACGCAGGGCGGCACCGACAACCGCACCGCCGTCAACCTGCGGGCCCAGGGCTCGCGCAGCATCCCCGGCTACTCCGCCTACTTCGACGGCACCTTGGCTTCCCCCTCCGTGCGCGAGATCACTGCCGGCTATGGCACCGAGGTCGGGAAGAGCGGCTTCGTGCGGGCCGACTATGTCCATCGCGACTGGCGCGACTTCTACGCCGCCAGCGTCACCACCGCCACCAGGAAAGCCAACACCCCGCTTGGCATCCCTGTCGACCTCAGTCTCATTCGCAACAGCAACAACCTCGAGCGGCGGTATCGCGGCGTCCTCCTGCAGGCGCGCTGGAATCCCGGCCGGTTCGACTTCGGTACGCACTACACCTGGTCCACATTGCGCGGCAACGACGACGGCGAGAGCGGAACTACCGGCGCCGTCGCCAACACCGACCCCTCGCTCTTCTATCCCGAATACTTCCGCTACAGCCGTGTCGCTCCCATCGGCTACCTGCAGGGCGACCAGCGCCATCGCCTGCGCGCCTGGGCCGGCTACCGTCTGCCGGTTGGAAAGGGCTCGCTCGAAGGGACGCTCATGCAGAGCTACGACTCCGGCCTGGCGTACTCCATTGCCGGGGCCATCAACCTCACGCGTTACGCCGGTGCGCCGGCCAACCTTGGCTACGCCTCCGTCCCCAATGGTCTCTACTACTTCAGTGGGCGGGGCGAGCTGCGTACCGAGGGGATCCGCTCCACCGATCTCGCCCTGCGCTACAGCGTACGGATCGCGGCGATCGAGCTCTTTGCGCAGGGCGACCTGCTGAATGCCTTCAACAACGCCGCCTTATTCGATCCATTGCGGATCAGCACCACGGTGAGCACCGCCGCCACCTCCACTGCGCTGTTGCCCTTTGATCCGGCCAGACAGACGCCGGTCGAATGTCCGCGCGGGGCGGCGGCGGCCACGTGTACGGCCATGGGGGCGAACTACCAGCTGGCCACGAATTTTGGCCAGGCCTTGAACAACCTGGCCTACCAGACCCCGCGTACGGCGAGGGTTTCGATGGGCGTGCGGTTCTAGCGGTTTTTGCTGGTGTTTATCGCGTCAGTCCTTACTAACCGCCAGATACACCGCCACCGGTGCCAGCGCCAGCCAGGCGGCGAAGGCGATCAGTAAGGGGATTCCCCATTGGGTGAGGATGGTGCGGGAGAGGTCGGCGGGGGCGAAGGGGAAGGCTCGGCTGGTGGCGGCCAGGATTCCGATCGCTACCGCTACGCCGGCGGCGACGGCGATGGCCTGGACGATGGTGATGACGCGCGAGGCGGTGCGGACGGCTTCCTGGCGCTGGCGGCGCTGCATCCGCCACCAGATCAGTCCGGAGTTGGGAACATGCGCGGTTCGGAGCGCTGCCTGGTAGTCGTTCGCGACCAGCGAGGCTACGCGGACGATCTCGCCGCAGCTTGCGCATTCGGCGATGTGGGCGCGGCTGGCTTGGTCGCAGCTGTCGGGCCAGCGGCCGGCGTGGACGATGGCCAGCGTTTCCTGTTCGAGGGGACAGTCGATTCGTTTCATGACGGCCTCCCGAGGAGCGCGGCCAGTTTGCGGCGGGCCCGGAAGAGGAGGATCTTCACGCTGCCACTTTTGACGCCGACGATCTCGGCGATCTCGGCGTGGGACGAGCCGAGGGCGTAGGCCAGCCAGAGCATCTCGCGCTGGATCGGTTTCAGCTGGGCCATGGCTCGCCAGAGATCGGTGCTCTCTTCGAAGCGCTCGGCGATGCGGGCATCGATGGCTACCGTCTCCTCATCCGCTTGGTTGAGCTCGAGCGGTTCGACGGGATGGCGGGCGTTCCGGCGGTGCGTGTCGCGGGCGATGTTGGTGGCGATGCAGAAGAGGGAGTTGCGACGATGCCCTTCGTCATGATGCGCGGCGCCGGCTTTGTAGAAGCGGTAGTACGTCTCCTGCAGCAGGTCGTCGGCCAGGGTCCGGTCGCCGGTGACGCGCGCCAGGTAGATCCAGACGGCGCGCGATGTTCGCTCGTAAAACGCCCGGAACGTTTCCTCGTCCATCAGCCCGCGGGCCTCGGATTTTGACCGGGCGCCCGCGACCGCAAGCAAGGCATCGTTCATCACGCCGGTGAAGTCCATTTCGAGAATGATCCCATGAATCAAAATGTCCCGCGGCTCAATCGGCCGAGGAGGTCGAGGTGGCAGGCTCCAACAGGCCGAGCTTTCTCGACAGGATGTAGGCCACGATCGCCGAGATGACGAAGCCGACACCGATCGACAGCGCCAGGATGCCCATGGCGAAGAGCGGCTGGGAAACCGTCTTCTCGACGTTGCGGCTGACACCCTGGAGCCCGAAGCCTGCCGCGGCCATGACCAGACCTACCTGCACGGACCAGAGAACGCGGCCGATCGGCGCGCTCACGGCGCGCGGTCCGGCATCGAGCGAGAGGGGAGCCGATTCGAGGAACCGTTTCCCTGCAGGGGTCTGGATGTAGGCGAGCAGTTCTTCGTTCGTGGTGAAGCGGTCCATCAGTTTGTTGTGGACGTCGGCCTGCACCTTGGAGACGCGGCTCCAGCGGCGGTGATCGATGATGGTGCGGATGATCCAGATCAGGACGCCGGTAACGAGAGCGAAGACGCAGAAGATGGCCATTCCTTCCATCGCGTCTCGCCACACCCGCTCGGGGGCGGTCTCGCGGGTGCCGTCGTCGGGAACCGAGATGCCGCTGAGGAAGAAGGCGGGGCTGTGCGCCACTTCGGGATGCTGGGCCAGGAAGGATGCCAGCGCCGGATAGTTGGCCAGGTAGCTCTGGTTGGACATGAGCGAGGGATCGAGCTTGAGAACCCGGCTCACTTCGGTGGGATAGCGCCGGAGCACGGAGGCGAAGGCTTCGCGGGTCTCGTGACTGTCGGCATCGGTGACGATCGTGCTGGTGGCGGCGGGGATGGATGTGGTGGTGGCCGGAGCCTGGGCCGCCGCGCTCACGGCGACGGCAGCAGCGAAAAGGAAGGCGATCAGTTTTCTGGGCATTGGTTTTTGTCCTCTGGCGGGGGATACGCCGGGTTTGGCGGGGGGTTAACAGGCGCTTTGCGCGTTGTCGGTGATCGGTGGTCGGATCTAGAGGCTGCGCGTTTTCTGGAATGAAGCGGTCACACCGCGCTGGCTACCGAGCACTGAGCACCGGCCACGCGCGCAGCGCATAATGCGCCGCAATGTCCACGGTCGCACCGTCTCCTTCCGAGCGGCTCATGGCCCTCGATGTCTTTCGCGGGATCACCATCGCCGGGATGCTGCTGGTCAACAATCCGGGGAGCTGGAACGCGATCTATCCGCCGCTGGAGCATGCACCGTGGAACGGGTGGACGCCGACGGACCTCATCTTTCCGTTCTTTCTCTTCATCGTCGGCGTGACCACGCATCTCTCGCTGAGCAGGCGCGATCCGGACACGCTGACGATGACGATCATCCGCCGCGGGTTGCTGATCGTGCTGGCCGGCCTGCTGCTGAACGCCTTCCCGTTTTTCTGGTGGGGGAAGATGGCCGGGATTCCGGATCCGACGTTCTGGCAGAGGGTGGTGTGGCGCGCGCAGCATCTTCGGTTCATGGGGGTGCTGCAGCGGATCGGACTGGCCTACATCGGCGCGGCGCTGCTGACGCTGCGCACCACCCGCAGGCAGCAGGTCGCCATCGTCATCGCCATCCTCCTCGGCTACTGGCTGGTGATGACGCTGGTCCCGGTCCCGGGCACGGGCGGGACGATCGGCTACTTCTTCCTCGATCAGCCGGACAGCACTCTGGCCGCGTACACCGATCGCCTGATCCTGGGGACGAATCACATCTGGGCGTCGACGAAAACGTGGGACCCGGAGGGGCCGCTGTCGACCATTCCGGCAATCGCCACGGCGATGCTCGGGGTCTTCGCCGGGCGCTGGCTGACGGACAAAAAGCGCTCGCTGCTGGAGCGGATCTCCGGACTCTTCGGCGCCGGCTGCCTGGGGATGGTGGCGGGCGAGCTGTGGAGCTGGGTCTTTCCGATCAACAAGAATCTCTGGACCTCGAGCTACGTGGTCTTCTGCGCCGGCTTCGCCTGTGTGGTCCTGGCGACGTGCCTCTGGATTCTCGACGTACACCAGGTTCGCGGGTGGGCCAAACCGTTCGTGGTCTACGGCGTCAATCCGCTCGTTGCGTTCGCCGGCTCGGGGATCATGGCCCGCTGCATCGACTCGCTTTTCAAGATCACCATCGGCGGGAAGAAAGTCTCGCTGCACGCGGCCAGCTACGACGCTTTCTTCGCGCCATTCTTCCCCGACAAGTTCGCCTCTCTGCTGTGGGGTCTGGCCTTCGTCGGATTCTGGCTGGCCATCCTCTGGGTCCTCTACCGGCGTCACATCGTGGTGAAGTTGTAAACGAAGGGCGGGGAGCCGGGGTCGAATCGGATATCTTCAAGCCGCTGCTTGAAAAACTAACGTTCCGGGGAGAAAACTGAATGTCGAGAGCGATTTTCACTGCCATGGCCATCCTTTTCGTGGCCATCGGCGCGGCTGCACAGAGCAACGACCACGAGCAGCCGATGACGATGTCTCAGGAAGAGCATCTCGCTCATCTTCGCGAGCTTCTGGCGACCCGATCGTCGCACGGGCCGGTGATCCCGCAGCCCGAGGGGGTCACCGCCGCCGCGACGAAAAACTTCACCATCACTGCCTCCAGTTTCACGTTCGCCATCTCGCCGTCCCCATTCACCGTGAACCAGGGCGACGTCGTCAACATCACGCTCAAAGTTCCCAGCAATGATGCGTCGACGGTCGGGCACGGAATCCTGATGGAGAGCTACATCGAGAACGGGCTCAATTGCTCCCGAGGCGGCACCGTCACCTTTCAGTTCACGGCGACGACCTTCGGCCAGTTCGCCTTCGTCTGCAACATCCCCGATTGCGGTACGGGCCACTCCAGCATGTTCGGGGTGTTCAACGTGACCAAGGTTACGAATCCCGCGCCGACGGTCACCAGCATCGCTCCGATCACCGGCCCGCAAACCGGCGGAACGGCGGTGACGATCACCGGTACAGGTTTTCTCTCCGGTGCCGGCGTGAAATTCGGCGGCACCTCGGCGACGAACGTGACGGTGGTCAATGCGACGTCGATCACGGCGACCACACCGGCGCATGCGTCCGGACCGGTCGACGTCGTGGTGACGAACAGCGATAGCCTGTCGGCGACGCTGCCGCAGGCATTCACCTACGCGCTGCCGGCCCCCACGATCAGCGGCGTTGCGCCGCCGACCGGCCCGACGACCGGCGGGACGCCGGTGACGATCACCGGGACCGGTTTCCAAACCGGCGCGACGGTGATGTTCGGTGCGCAGCCGGCCACCGATGTGGTCGTGGTCAGCGCCACGTCGATCACCGCGCGCACGCCTCTCGGCCCCGCCACCGAACAGCTGGCGGTCGACGTGGTGGTGACCAATCCCGACTCGCAGAGCGCCACCGCACATCCCGGCTTCACCTACACCGTTCCGCCGCTGGCGGTGGTGAGCGTGACGCCGAACATCGTGCAGCCGTCGGTCCCGGTAACGATCACCATCTTCGGCGCCGGCTTCACCTCGGCGGTGGCGTCGTCGGTCACGGTCGGCGGCGTGGCGGCGACGAATGTGCAGGTCGTCGACCCGGTCACGATCCGGGCGACGGTCCCGGCCCACGGCCTCGGCACGAGCGACGTCGTGGTCACGGTCGGAAGTACCAGCGCCACGCTGAAGAATGGGCTCTCCTGGCAGAATCCGCCGTCGAAAAAGCGCGCGGTGAAGCACTAGGAGCGTAGCGCCGGCGGCCTCGCCGACTGGACCGCCAGCGGCTCGCTGGCGGTTCACTACGCTTCAATACAACAGGTACTTCACCCGCCGCGCTTCGAACGCCGCCTCATCCGCGCGCCACATGCCGACGATCTCCGCCAGCGGCTTGTCCGCGCGAATGGCATCGAGCGTCGCCGGATCACTAAGCAGCGGCGCGACCTTGTCGAGCGCGAAGTCGTTTGGATAGAGGCGATGCAGTACCAGGGCGATGGCGATGCCGGCCGTCACCGGCCTTAGCGCGTTGCGATCGGTGATGACCAGCCGCACGCCGCCGCACTTCTGTTTGGCGAAGTTGCTGGAGGTTGGCGTGAACTCCGTCGCTTCGAAGCGGATGCCCGGCAACGACATCGTTGTCAACTCGCGCGCCAGCGTCCTTCCGTCGACATACGGCGCGCCAACGATCTCGAACGGCGTCTCCGTTCCGCGCCCGACCGACACGGCCGACTCGATGATGCCGATGCCGGGATAGAGCGTGGCCTCGGTGAGGCTGCGCATGTTCGGCGAGGTGTTGATCCACGGCAGGCCGGCGTCGTCCATCCACAGCTCGCGGCGCCAGCGCTGCAGCGGGATCACGGTGAGGTCGGCGCCGATGTGGCGTTCGTCGTTGAACATCCGCGCCAGCTCGCCGACGGTCATACCGTGGCGGATCGGCAGCGAGTGCCAGGCGATGAAGGCTTCGTCGCCGTGCAGCAGAGGCCCTTCCACGCGCACGCCGCCGATCGGGTTGACGCGATCGAGGACGATGAACTTGATGTGCGCCGCGGCCGCCGCCTCCATGGCCAATCCCATGGTGGCGATGTAGGTGTAGAAGCGCGCGCCGACATCCTGGATGTCGAACACCAGCGCATCGAGTCCCGCCAGCTGCTCCGGTTTCGGTTTGCGCGTATCGGCGTAGAGGCTGTAAACCGGAAGTCCACTGGCCTCATCGATCGAGTTGCCGACTTTGTCATCGACCGTGCCTCGGATGCCGTGCTCCGGCGAGAAGAGGGCCACGAGCATGACGCCCGGCGCGCTGCGCAGCGAATCGATGGTCGGATTCCAGGCGCGATCGATCCCGGTGTGATTGGTGATCAGGCCGATGCGCATTCCGTGCAGCGGCGCGTAACGCTCGGCCTCGAGATGATCGATGCCGTTGTTCGTGTCGGGACCGCCGAAGGTGAAGTGAACCTGGCCGCCGGCGCGGATCGGAAGCGGCGTTTCCCTCCCTACCCGCGCGGCCGCGGCGGCGAGAGTGCCGAGGGCGACCTGGAGGCGGAGAACGTCCCCTTTGCCGTCGGGGTGGACGCGGTTCGAGAGGAAGACGAAGAACGTCTTCGAGTACGGATCGATCCACATCATCCCGCCGGTGAAGCCGGTATGTCCGAACGATCCGAGGGGAAAGATCTCGCCGCGCGGGCGGCTGAAGGAGGAGTCGATGTCGAAGCCGCCGGCGCGTCGCACGGCGACGTTCGATGGCGACTGGACCGCCGTCATCCTGCTGACGGTTTCCGGCTTGAGGATCGGCGAGCCGCCGCGCAGCAGCATGCGCGCGTAGAGCGTGAGGTCGTGGACGGTGGTGAACATGCCGGCATGTCCGGCGACGCCGCCCATGCGGCGGGCGGTGGGGTCGTGGACGGTGCCGCGGAGCATGCCTTCGGGAGTTTGTTCGGTTGGGGCGATGCGGTCGTCGTATTGCCGCCGCACCGGCGGCGGTACAGCCGTCGAGCCGACGGCGCTACGGTCGGCGGCGCGGCGAAAGCCGGTGTCGATCATTTTCAGCGGTCCGAAAACCTCGCGCTGCGCGAACGTATCGAGATCGACTCCCGATACGCGCCTCACGATCTCGCCGAGCAACTCGAAATTGATGTCGCTGTACCGGAACACGTAGCCCGGCCTCTGCCTCGGCTCCTCGGCGATGGCCATGCGGATGGCGGTTTCGTAGCCGCTCCAGGCCGGCGTCAGATCGAGATCGGGCCGCAATCCCGAAGTGTGGGTGAGGAGATGCCGGATGGTGATCTCGTCGCGCCAGCCGCCGCGGAACTCGGGGATGTAGCGGCTCACTGGCGCGTCGAGCTCGATCTTGCCGCGCTCGATCAGCAGCCAGACCGAGGGCGTGGTGGCCACAACCTTCGTCAGAGACGCGGCATCGAAGATCGTGCCGGCCGTCATCGGCTCGACGGCGGGAACTAGGGCGCGATTGCCGTAGACCTTGTCGTACGTCGCGCTGCCGCGTTCGAGGTGGAAGACGCCGCCGGGGAGTTTGTGCTCTGCGATGGCGGTCTCGATGGTGCGATCGATCTCGTCGAGACGCGCGCGGTCGAAGGCGTCGGAGGTTTGCATCGTCGAGCAGCCGGACAGAAGTGCGATCAGCGCCGCGGTGCTAAGCCATCGCATGTTCTTTCTCCGGAATGAGCGCGCCGGCGGCGAACGTGGTCAGCGACCCGATGACGGTGTACCACGGCCAGGCGATGGCGGTGCCGAAGCGGACGGCCAGCACCACCGCCAGGCCGGCGCTCATTCCCGCCAGCGCTGCGCGCGGGCCGCCGCGCTTCGCGGTGCCGAGCAGGAACACGCCGAGGATCGGGCCGTTGATCAGGGAGGCAACGCTGAGGGCCGTGCTCAGCGCCGACTCGCTCTTGTGGCGGATGGCCAGGCCGATGGCGATCTGGGCGACGCCGGCGATGATGGTGACGACATGCGACACGCGCAGGTAGTGTCGATCCGTTCTCCCCTCGGCGAACGGCTTGTAGAGATCGGCCACGAAGGCCGCGGCGATGGAGTTGAGCGATGAGGACATCGCCGCCGCAAAGATCGCCGCGACGACGAGCCCGGACAATCCCGGCGGCAGATGGTGGGTGATGAAGTCGGGGAAAACCTGATCGGCGGCGTGAAAGGGCGCGGCCGCGGCGCCCGTCGCATAGCCCGCCAGTTTGTAGGGCGCATAAAAAGCGAAGAGCAGCACGCCGATGAAGAGAAAGCCGATGAATTGCGCCAGCACCACCACGCCCGATGAGAGCAGCGCCCAAGCCGCGCTCCGCGGGCGGTCGGTGCACAGGTATCGCTGCACCATGTACTGGTCGGTGCCATGCGTCGACATCGTCAGAAAGCAGCCGCCGAAGAGGCCGGCCCAGAAGGTGAAGGTCTTCGTGGCATCGAGGGCGAAATCGAAAATGCGGTACTTGCCGTAGGCGTGCCCGAGGGCTATGGCGCCGGAGAAACCGCCAGGGATGTGTCGCGCCAGCACGATCGCCGCGGCCGCCGCGCCGGCGATGTAGATGCCGAGCTGCACCACCTCGATCCAGACCACGGCTTCCATCCCGCCGTAGAATGTAAAGATGATCATCACCACGCCGATGCCGACGACGCAGAGCGTGATCACCGATTCCGCGGAGACGCCGGCCACGCTGCCGTAGACCGCGGCGAGCACGAAGGCGGTGAGCAGGAGCCGCACGCCGTCCGCAATCGTGCGCATGGTGATGAAGAGCGACGACGCCAGCGCCCGTACGCGCCATCCGAATCGCTGCTGCAGGAGCTGATAGACGGTGGCGATGTCGCCTTTGAAATACGAGGGGATGAAGAGGATGGAGATGGCGATGCGACCTGCCAGATAGCCGAGGACGAGCTGGAGAAAGGTGAAATCGCCGCCGCGGGCGAAGGCGATGCCCGGAACCGAGATGAAGGTGATCGTCGACGTCTCGGTGGCCACGATCGACGCGCTGATGGCCCACCACGGAACCTGTTGGCCAGCCAGAAAATATTGGCTGGTGGTCTTCTGCTTCCGCCCGAACCAGGCCCCCGCGCCGACGACCGCGACGAGGTAGGCGACGATGATGATCAGGTCGATGACGGACAAGTGGGAGGATTGTAGCGGAGCCACGACCGCTCCGATGAAACCTGTCCTCCGCATCTCACACCTCGCGACAAGCAGCCCCCGCCGCGATGCGCGCGGCGGGGGCTGGGGCGTGATTCCGTGATCAGGCCGGCGTTGCCCACGTCGCGGGAGAAGGCGTGAGCGTCACGACGCTGAGCTGCGAGAGTACGCCGTTGTCGACCGAGCCGAAGAACCCGATCGGAAGGCCGGGCGGGTACGTCGCCTCGGCTGTCGATCCTCCGTTCGGGAACGTCAGTGCGGGCCAGGAAAGGCTTCCCGTGTACGTGCCGATCATCCCATCCGATTGGATCGTTGCCTGGTTCACACCCAGCGTGTAGAGAGCACCCGACGCATCGCAGATGATGGAAACGATGACGCTGGCCTCGCTCCCGGTGTAGTCGAGCGTCTGGCTGGCGGGGTCGGTATTGCTGCCATGCACCACCAGGCCGCCGCCGTTGGTGTAGGTGACTTCCATTCCGGTGAGCGCGTCGCTTCCGTAGAGGGTCAGCGCGGCGATCGTAGACCCGGCAGCGATGGTCGCCGCCGAGACGTCGTTGAACGGAGTGCCGCCCCCCAGGCCGATCGACCCTCCCGGCTGCCCGAGTGAGTAGGTGAGCGTCGGTGTGCCGTAGCTCAGGCTTGGCAGCGATGGGGCGGAGTACTTCGCCGCCGGAGCGTTGTCCATTTGCGCGACGAGGTTGGTGATCGCCTGCATGTCCGCGATCACTTGCGTCTTCCGGCCGGGCAAGGTGGTGTCGCCGTAGTAGGAGTAGGAGGAGTAGACGTTCTGGATGGCGTCGATCTGGTTCAGCACCAGCGTCAGGGCGGCGTAGTCTCCGGCCAGGCCGGGATCGCCGGGGGCGCCGTTGCCGAGGATGAGGTTCCGGTTGTCCTGCAGCTTCGTGAAGAGCGCGAGCCCGGGCACGTGCTCGTACCCCGTCGTTTCGAATGAGATGACGGTCGGAGCATCGATCTTCGTCGTCCCGAAGTTCAGGGCGAAGGTGATCATGTCGTTCTCGTTGGGGTACGCCGGCTTGGAGACGCCGGTCATCAACTGGCTCATGCTGACGTTGGTGGACGTCGACGTGGAGATCGAGCTGATGGCTGTCGAGAGCTGGGCCGAGACGCCGAAATCCGAGGCGTTGAGCGACGCGGTGATGCTTTGCTGGTCGGTGATGCTGGTCGACTGGAAGACATAGACGGCGATGTACTCGGCCCCTTTGGTGATCGAGCTGACGTAGGAGTCGCCGTACGGAAGGAAGAAGTTGGTGATGTCCTTCGGCGGAGCGACGTTCAGCTTCACATCGCCGCAGGAGCTGCTGTCGGTGATGACGTTGGTGTAGACGACGACGGTCACCGACGTGCTGGTGACGTTCAGGCTCTGGGCGAAGGACATCTTGGCATCGACCGATCCGAGCCCGAAGCTGGCCGAGACGGAGCCGGAGATGTTCATCGCCTGGTAGAGCGAGGCGGTGTCCGTACAAACCTTGTAGTAGGTCTGGCTGGTAGCGCCGGCTGCTCCCTTGGTCCCGGTCAGGGCTGTGCTCCGGCCGCTTCCGACGAAGCTGTCGTAGCCCTGAAAGAGATCGGTTGGGGGGGAGCCTCCCTGAGCGGCTGCGGGGCTGACGACTGGGTCATTGGTGAGGGTGGCGGAGGTCATGGTCGATTCCCTTTCGTGCTCGATTCGTTTTCGCAGGCGCGTGGGCGAGGTCGAGCTTTCCTCGTAAGCGCCGGACGTCTTTTGCTGAACAGCCGTTGGTCTGGCACGGCCCGGCGCTTTTCCATTGCCGGCGACACTTTTCCGATGCGTCATGCCGGAAGGGGGCGTATCGTTGGCACTTCCGCACGGCTTCGGTAAATGGATTGCCAGGAACTCCTTCGCTCCAACCTGGCGCTGGTGGAACGACTGGTCCGGTTCGTCTGCCAACGCGCGCAGGTTGTGGGGGCAGACGTCGATGACTTCGCCTCGATGGTGAAGCTCGCATTGATCGAGAACGACTATTCGGTACTCCGGGCGTGGGAAGGCCGCTCTTCGCTGGCGACGTATCTGACGGTCATCATTCAGCGGATGCTCGCCGACGAACGTTTCCGCACGCTCGGGCGGTGGCGTCCCTCATCGGAAGCGAAACGGATGGGAGAAGCCGGCATCCTGCTGGAATTGCTGATCCGTCGTGATGAACGGACGCTTGCCGAAGCGGTTCCGATGGTTCGCGCGATCGATGACACACTGACGGCCGGCGACGTCGAGGCGATGGCGGCGCGACTACCCATCCGTCAGTCGCGGATACGGCTCGTGGAACTGTCGCCTGCCGTCGCGGAGAAGGTCCCCGATCAGAACGAAGCAGATGCTCGAGTCGCCGAGGAGGAGACGCGAAGACTGTCCCGGCAGACGAGCTCCGTGATCAGCAGCCTGATTGCATCGTTGGCGATCCGCGACCGGATGCTCCTCCGTCTCCGGTTTGTGTCGATGATGAGCATCGCGGACGTTGCACGGATTCTCCAGGTTCCCCAACGGCCGCTGTACCGGCGTCTCGAGCAGATCCTTGCCTCATTTCGCCGCTCGCTGCTGGAAGAGAACGTGGATGCCGGCTCCGCCGAGGAGTTGATCGGCTCGGTGTTCGCGTCGCTCGATTTTGGACTGACCGATCAGGAAAACGACGCAGGTGTGGCAGTCAGCCAGAGGGAAGGACCAGAACGAAGAGGAGCTCATTCATGACCCGCGATGCGCACGCCGCTGCGGCTCGATGTCCGGACGCCGAGACGATCGCTGCGCTCGCGGAAGGGCAGCTCGACGAATCGGTACTCGATTCGGTTCTCACGCACGTGGAGACGTGCCGGTCGTGTATGCGCGAGTTGGAGCTCGCCAACGCCACGGTTTCACGCGAAACCAATCGCGCGCCCTCTCGCCCGAGGTGGCTGGCGATTGCCGCGGCCATCGCCGTCATCGCCATCGGTGCGCCGATCGTCTGGCAGCGCATCGTTCGTCAGCGCGTGCCCGCGATCGGTGATTTCGTCGAGCTGGCGCCGCACAGTGCTCGTCTCGTCGAGCCGCGAATCTCGGGAGGATTCGGGTACGCGCCGTATCGCAGATCGATGCGGGCCAGCAGTTCGTTCTCCGAAACCGAGCGGCTGCGGCTCGGTGGCGCGGCGGCGAACGCGATCGATCACGCCGATCGCGATGCTTCCGCCGAGGCACAGCACGTCGCAGGGGTTGCGTTATTGCTCGCCGAGGACGATCCGCTCAAAGCGGTCGAGAGGTTGCGCGTTGCCAGTGAGCGGGCACCGGCCGATGCGCGCATTGCCAACGATCTCGCCTCGGCGCGCTTTACCGCGGCCCAGACTCTGGGCCGGGCATCGCTGTATCCCGAGGCGCTGGCCGCCGTCGATCAGGCGCTTCGCATCGATGCGCATCTCGCCGAGGCTCTCTTCAATCGTGCTCTGATTCTGGAGCGCCTCGGTCTTACCCAGGAAGCACGACGGGCGTGGGAGCGGTATCTGGCCGTCGATTCTTCGTCACCCTGGGCAGAGGAAGCCCGGCGGCGCATGGCCCGCCTTCCTACGACATCTGCCGACGCGCTCTTTCGAAACGAACTGCCGCGGCTGGAGCGCGCCGCGCAACGCGGCGATGCCGGGCTCGTGCGACAGATCGTCAAGGCTTACCCGCAACAAAGCCGGACATTTGCCGAAGCCGAGCACCTCGGCCGATGGGGTGACGCGACCCTTCGCGGCGACGTAGCCGAGGCCGCGCGGCTTCTCACCTCCGCCCGCGCAATCGGTGACGCCTTGTCGGCGCAGTCGCACGAATCGCTTCTGCGCGAGTCCGTGGCCGCGATCGATGCCGCCGATCCGGCGAGGCGGGCGCGCCTGGCACACGCGCATCAGATTTATCGCCAGGGCCGCATTGCGTATGCGCGCCAGCAACTCGACGAAGCGGCGCGGAGTCTCTCCATCGCGGGCGTCGAGTTTGCGGCGGCGGGAAGTCCGATGGCGTTTCTGGCCCGCTATTTTGCCGGCAGTGTCGCCTACGCGCGTAACGAAGGGCCCGCGGCGCGCATTGCACTCGAAACGGTCCTGCGGGAGATCGAGTCGCATCGAGGCTATGGGGCGTTGCGAGCCCAGCTTCGCTGGGAGCTGGCGCTCTGCGCGATGGCGGACAACGACTGGAGCCGCGCCATCACGCTGCTGACGGACGCGGAGACGTCGTTTGAACAACTGGGCGAGCGCGCCAATCTCGCCTTCATCCGCTCGATGCTGGCGACGGCGCTGATGTCGGCGGGCCGGCCCGACGACGCCTGGGCGGCGCGCGTTCGTGCATTCGAAGACATGGGTGCCGAGGGGCGAGGCGATCGGCTTCTGGTCGGTCTCACGGCGGCCTCGCGCATGGAACAGCGCGCAGGACGGCTCGACTCGGCGCGTGCGCTGCTTGCCGTCGAGGTGGAGGAAGCGCGCATCGCCGCGAATCCGTCTCTTTTCCCCGATGCCCTGCTGCGGAGTGCCACAGTGTCGGAAGAAACGGGCGATCACGCGGCGGCCACGCGGCTCTCCCGCGAGGCATTGGCAGCTTCGGAGCGCATCTCCGATGCCTCCCTTCGCGAGCGGGCGGTGGCGAACAGTCGCGCGGGCGAAGGGGCGATCCTCGTCGCCGATGACCCTCGCCGTGCCACCGATTCGCTGACCACCGCCATCCGTTTCTATCAGGATGCGAAACTCAATGCCTTTCTCCCGGCGCCGTACCTTTATCGCGCACGAGCCGCACTGCGTATGGGGAAAAGCGACGAGGCGCTTCTCGACCTCGAGCGCGGCGTGGTCGAGATCGAGCGCCGCCCTCTTCAGCTTCCCGGTTCGGCGGCTGTGTCACCGGTCGACGATGCGGGGGACGCGCTGTTTGACGATGCCATTCGTCTGAGTCTCGATCGGGCAAACCGGGAACTTGCCTTTCAGTACGCCGAACGACGGCGTGCCCGGGCGGCATTTGGCGTGAACGCTGTCCATCCGCCGTCGATCAGCGATCTGCAGCAGCGGCTTCGCGGTACCGCCACGATCGTCCTGCACGTCACCGCGCTGCCGGACGAAGTGGTCGCGTTCGCCGCGGCGGAGAATGACGCGGCCGTGAAACGCACGCGCATCACCCGAACGCGGCTGGTGCGCGTCGCGGCGGCGGCCGAAAACGGCGACGCCGCGGCTCTCCGCGAGCTTTTCGACGTCCTGATCCGTCCTTGCGCCCGGCTCCTCGAACAACGGGAGGCGATGATCGTGATCGCCGATCGCCGGCTGGAGCGGGTTCCGTTTGCGGCTCTCTACGATGCGTCGCGAAGGATGCATCTCGTTCAGTACGTATCCGTGGCAATGGCATCGAGCGCCGCAGCGCTCGACAACGTCGAGACGAATGCGCCGCGAGAGATCACTGCGATCACGCTGCCTTCCGGCGAGCGCGTGGCAACCCATGCGCTTCCGGAAGCGAGCGGCGAGGCCGGCGAAATCGCTCCGCTTTACGCCCGGGCGCACGTCATTCCGGCGGCGAACGCATCCTACGCATCACTCCACGATGCACTCCGGCACGATGCGGTCGTCCATGTCGCCGGTCACACGGAACGGCAGCCGGGCAGCGACGAAACGATCCTTCGATTTTCCGGCGGCGATCGCGCCACCTGGTCGAGAATCGCGGCGGATCCGCTGGAGCAAGCGATGGCTCGGAACACGATCGTCGTGCTCGCCGCATGCGACACCCTTCGCGGATCGACGTCGCCCGAGGTCCGTTCCCTCAGTCTCGGTGCTGCATTTGCCGCGGCAGGAGCGGGCAACGTCATCGGCACGCTGACGCCGATCGGCGATTCCGACGCGCGGGAGCTCTTCCTTTCCATTCACCGGCAGCTGGCGGCGGGCATATCGCCAGCGCAGGCACTGCGACGAACACAACTCGAGGCCATCAAAAATGGCCGTCTGCCGGCGTGGCAGTCGATTGCGCTGTTGACGCGCTGCATCCATTCACGACACGCAAATTGGAGAGGATGATGGGAAATCTCGTAATCAAGTTTGTCGGTATCTGCGTTCATGTCAACCAGACGAATTTTCCCGAGCTGCCGTCTCCGCACCGGGTGATTTTTCTGGCGAACGCGAAACCGCTGATCGATCCTCGCCATCCCGGCCTCGCCGCCACTCCCCACGCACCGAAACTGTTCCTGATGATGCCGGCGGCGATCGACCTCGATTGCGTTGCGTCCAACGGCGCCGGCGATACGTTCGAACTCCATCGCGTCACGCTGAGCGTGCCGAATGCGAAGCCGCCGTTCGTCCTCGATCCCACACTCGAGAGCGTTCCCCACCTCAGGGACCTCGGCGCCGGCGAGGCCGATCGGGGCGTCATCCTCGACGGCCGCGAGCCGGTGGCAGCGTATTTCGATGTGGAGGCCGGCATTCTGAGCGCCTGCGTAAACGGCGGGAGAGACGGCGCCGTCATCACCACCCTGCGGATGGAGACATCCGGCGCTCCGAAACTGCGCGTGACGTGCATGGACGGCGATGGCGCGAAAGACCTGGAGTTTTCGGAGGATTCGGTCGTGCTCTCGATCGCCAATCTCGCCATTGACGGGAAGGACAACGACGCAGACTACCTGCTCAACTTCAAAGTCTGCCAGAGCATGCCCGAGCATCCGAGGCCGCCGGTAACGCCTGAAGGGTTGCCCAAGTGCGGTCCGCAGGACCCCCGAATCACCGATGATTTCAACTCCGCATGCTCAAACTCGAATTACCCGTGAGTGGCCTCCCGTGCGCTACTCCTTCATCAACGGCTCAACCCTCCCCGTGATCAACCTCGCTCCGCGCTGGAAGGTCACGTACGCCCACGCCCATTGCAGGATGACCAGGATCCGATTGCGGAAGCCGATCAGGAAGAAGATGTGGACGGCGAGCCAGGCGGACCAGGCCAGGAAGCCGCTGAGTTTGAGGCGGCCGAAATCCGCCACGCCAGCAGCCCGGCCGATGGTGGCCAGCGAGCCTTTGTCCCAGTAGTGGAACGGGACGGTGGGTTGGTTGGCGACGATTCGCGCGATGTTTTTCGCGGTATGCGTGCCTTCCTGGATCGCGGCGGGGGCGACGCCGGGGACGTCCGGCACCGCGGCGAGGTCGCCGATGACGAAGGCTTCGGGGTGGCCGGGGACGCTCAGGTCGGGCTCGACGACGACGCGGCCGGCGCGGTCGAGGGGACAGCCGAGGGCGCGGGCGAGCGGGGAGGCTTGCACGCCGGCGGCCCAGAGGACGGTGCGGGTGGGGATGATCGTGTCGCCGATGCGGACGTCGTGATCGGTGATGCCGGTGACGATCTTGCCGGTCATTACTTCGACGCCGAGGCCGCGTAATTGATCTGCCGCTTTCTCGGAGAGTACGGCAGGGTAGGGTGGGAGGACGCGGTTCAATCCTTCGATCAGGATCACGCGGGCGCTGGACGAATTGATGCGCCGGAAGTCGCGGATCATGGTCTGGCGGGCGATCTCCGACAGCGCCCCGGCGAGTTCCACGCCGGTCGGGCCGCCGCCGACGATGACGAAGTTGAGCCAGGCCTGCTGGCGCGCGGGATCGGTCTCGCGCTCGGCCGCTTCGAAGGCGCGCAGCACGCGGCGGCGGATCTCCAGCGCATCCTCGATCGTCTTCAGGCCGGGCGCGTTCGCTTCCCATTCCGGATGGCCGAAGTACGAATGGGTGGCGCCGGTGGCGATGATGAGGAGGTCGTAGGCCAGCTCGCCGTCGGCCAGTTGCACGATCTTGTGATCGAGATCGATGCCGGTGGCCTCGCCCATGATCACGCTGACGTTCTTCTGTTTGCGCAACACGGCCCTAATCGGCGCGGCGATGTCGCTCGGGTTGAGCGCGGCGGTGGCCACCTGGTAGAGCAGCGGCTGGAACAGATGGTAGTTGCGGCGGTCGACGAGGGTGATGCGGACGTTCGTCCTGGCCAGCGTTTTCGCGGCGTAGAGGCCGCCGAAGCCGCCGCCGATGATGACTACGCGTTTCGCATCGCTCATTTGCGCACGAACTCCTCGCCGAAGAGCGTGAACGCAGCAACCGCGCCATCGGCATCGAGGCGGAAGGGCATCGACTCATCGATGTCTTCAGTCGCATCGATGGCGCTGAAGGTGTCGTAGTTTTCGTGAACGAGCGAGACGGTGAGGCGCTCCCAATGCAGGACGAGCGCGCCGTCGACGACGGAGATTGTGGCGTTGCCGAAGCCGGGATTGTTGTACGTGCCGGCGTAGACGGCGAGATCATGCGACGGTTTCGGCGCTGTTGCACGTTTGGCGACGCGCTCGGCGAACTTGGCCTCGGCTTTGGCGCCTTCGAACTTCTCGTTATCGAGCAGATCGCTGTTCCAGTCGCGCGCGGGGACGCCGAGAAACTGATCGATGATCGTGTTGCGCAGCGCGGCCAGCGCGGTGCCGCGACCCACGTTCTCCAGGATGGCGATGCCGAGGTTGCGCTTCGGCAGGAGGGCGACGGTAGTGCGGAAGCCGTTCAGCGCGCCGGCGTGCGCTACCAGCAACTCGCCGTGGTAATCCGAAGCGTTCCAGCCGAGGGCGTACGTGAGGAAATTCGTGTCGGGATAGAGCAGGCGCGTGGCGGGACCGATGGGGATGATCGTCTGCGGCGTATGCGTCTCCTCGAGTCCCGACAGCGACAGCAGCCGCTTGCCGTCGATGGCGCCGCCGGCCAGCTGGAAGCGGAGCCACTGGGCCATATCGTGCGCGGACGACTTGATGGTGCCGGCGGGAGCGAGAGCGTCGTAGTTGCGCATCGGCTGGATCGCCGCAAACTCATTTTTCGAGTTCCAGCGATGGCCGGTGGCGTGATCGGAGGAGGCCCATTCGGCGAAGGCGATGCGCGATTCGGTCATCCCCAGCGGCGCGAAGATGCGGGTCTTGATCAGCTGCTCCCACGGCATCTTCGCCGCCGCGGCCGCGGCCTCGCCGGCGGTGACGAACATCAGGTTGTTGTACTGGTAGCCGGCGCGGACCGGCCGCCAGACTTTCATCATGCCGATGCGGCGGATCAACTCGTCGCGACGGAAATCGCTGTCGTCCCACAGCTCGTCGTGCCGGGCCACGCCGCTGCGATGCGAGGCGATGTCGCGCAGGGTGATCAGGGCGTCGGTGCAGGGATCGGAGATGTGGAAGCCGGGCACGTAGTTGCGGACGGGGTCATCCCATGACAGCTTTTTCTCGTCGGCCAGCATGGCCATGGCGGTGGCGGTGAAGGCCTTGGTGGTCGAGCCGATCTCGAAGAGCGTGTCGGCGGTGATGGGGTCGGTCTTGCCCGCTTCTTTGATGCCGTAGCCTTTGAGAAAGATGACGCGATCGTTCTGCACAACGGCGATGGCGATGCCGGGCAGGTGCCACGCCTCCATCGTCGCGCGGACATCCTTATCGATGATCGCCTCGGTGAGCTGCGCGGAGGCGGCGACGGTGAGAAGTGAGACAACGATTGCGATGACGAAGCGACGCATGCATGGCATTCTATCGGCCATGCGTACCGCTTCCGCGCTTCTCATTCTGCTGACGCTGTCCTGCGCGAATCTGGCCGTCTACCAGCAGCAGGAGATGGACACGCTCTACTTCGGGACGCAGAAGCCGGACGGCTCGGCGCCGGTGACCGATGCGGAGTGGCAGCAGTTTCTGGCCGACGAGATCACCACCCGGTTTCCGTCCGGACTTACGACGTGGGAAGCATCCGGTCAGTGGCGCGATGCGCACAATGTGATCGAGCGCGAACGGACCCACATCGTGCAGGTCGTGCATCCAGCGTCGGGCGAGGTGGAGGGACGCATCGTGGCCATCATCGCCGCGTACAAGAAGCGGTTCGCGCAGGAAGCGGTGTTTCGAGTTCGCAGTGATGTGTGGATGCCGCGGTGATTCCTGAGGCGGCGTGCTCACACCGGCCCCGCCTTCGACCGTCTTAACTCAGTGGGGAGGTCCAATTTGAAGCACGTGCATGCATTCCTCGGGCTGTCCTTGCTTCTCTTCCTTGTCTCAGCAGCTCCATCGGCTCGGCACATTCCGATCAGTCCGGTCATTCCTGCCGATGTTCCCGGCGGCGCGCCGCATGCCGACCTCGCCACCGACGCCCGTTTCGCCTGGGGCGAGTTCATCGCGCTGAACTGGCCGGCGACCGGAGTGCGTCGCGACGAGGCGGATCCGCAACGCCCCTTCGGCAGCGCGGGCGGCCCGGTGGTATGGGAGACGTTCCGCACGAACGGAGAGATCTATCCGCCGGGAGGAAGTGCCACGAACAAACCGCACGGGTTCGCGCCGGCCGACCCCTCGTACGGTTACGACGCGCCGCCGGAGTATCGCTATGCGGTGAATGCGGAGCGTCCGGACGGCCTGGTGCCGCCGTGCGATGCCAAGTCGTCGAACGACACGCCGGCGGCATGGGTGAACCTCGATGCCACGACGCAGCTGGGCTACGCGCATCTTTACACCGGATTGCTCGGCGACAAGGCCGGGAGCGACACGGTCTTCCGCTACACGTCGAAAGCGAATCGGACCATGTATCGGTACGTGGCGTCGAAGCAGTTCTGGTACGGCTGGTCGATGCCGATCTCGACCGCACCGCCGGCGTCGGACACGCCGCTGTACGTCGCCGCGTACAACTTCGCTGTCGCGGTGAAGGACGGTTTTCCGAAGGACGGGGAATACCGCACCAATCGCGTCGACTTCCCCAACGGCACGATCGAGATCAAAGCGGGATTCCGCCGCTTGACGGACAAGGAAAAGGCGAGCGGCCGCTGGTACCAGACCCGCGTCCGTTGGTACGAGCCCGCGGGGAAGACGCAGTGCTGGCGCGAAGATGTCTGGGGCCTCGCCGCGCTGCACATCATGCAGAAGACCGAGACCGCGCCGGCGTTCACGTACGCGACGTTCGAACAGGCCGACGTGATGGGACCGGGCATCGAGGATGAGGATGGCGTGCCGCTGACCAACGGGCCGCCGTCGACGCCGGCGATTTTCTACAAAGATGGCGTGTACGTCGCCGGCTGCAAGGATCAGAAGGTGCCGTGTCTGCCCATCGTCACGCTGGGCGAGGGGCGTTGCACGCCGAAGAAGAATCTCTTTTACGTGCAGCTCGGCGACAGCGATAAGGCGACTCGGATGCCGGTCGGCGCCACCACCTGCTACGACCGCCGTCTTCGCAAGATCCCGAAGGCGATCATCGGTGTCAATGCCGAGGCCCATCGGGCCATCGAGGAATACGAGCGCGAGAGCGGCGTGCGATCGCCGTGGCGGCATTACAAGCTGGTCAGCGTGCAGGTGACACCCTTCGATTTGTCGGAGATCGGCGAGTACGAATCGAAGCGCGGCCCGGCGACGTACTACGCATCGAACGTGATCGCCGAGTCGAATTACACGACCGAGTCGTTTACCGGCGGCTTCCCTTCGAAGACCGGCGATGCGCCTTCGCAGCTCGCCTCGAACTCCTCATTCCTGCCGGAGTACGGAAGCCCGAAGCAGTTTCAGAACGCCTTTCTGCTGAAGCCGAACGGCGATCTGCAGAAGCGGGCCATGATGGGAGGCTGCATGGGCTGTCACGGAATCGGACAGGTGAGCGGCGGCGACTGGTCGTTCATCATTCTCGGCTCGGCCACGTCCGATCCCGACGCCTACGTGCCCGATCCCCCGCCGGGAAAACCCGCCAGACGATTCCCCGACATGTTTTTGCGACAGGGAGCGGGGCGGTAACCAGTCTTACGCGGTCCGCCGCCGCTCCAGCCACCCGCGCGCAATGTAGAACAGCGTCCCTGCGGCGATCACGTATAGCCCGCCGACGCGCAGTCTCTTCTCCGGCGAGATGACGATGTAGCTCCATAAGCCGAGAGCGACGATCGCCGGCAGCGGGTAGAGCCACATGCGGAAGGGCCGCGGCCGGTTGGGTTCGCGCGTCCGCAGAATCACCGCGCCGAGGATCTGGGCCATGAACGGGATCACCGCCCGGATCGAAAGAATGGCCTGCAGCACGTTCTTCAGGGACATCCAGCAGAACGCCGCGGCCACGCATCCGAGGAAGAGAATCGACACATACGGATAGGCCTCGGTGGCGTGCAGTTTGGCGAAGAGGCCGAAGAAGTTTCCGTCGCGCGCGGCGGCGTAGAGGATGCGCGAGTAGCCGAGCATGAGCGAGAAGATCGATGCGAAGGCAGTCCAGAGGATGAGGATCGAGATCCACTGCGCGGCGCGCGTGCCGAGGAGCACGGCCAGGTAGTCGGCCACGACAGATGGCGAAGTCATGGCCGTCTTCATCGGCAGCACCGAGATCAGGCAGGCGTTCATCACCAGGTAGATCGCACCGATGGCCAGGATGGAGATCACGATCACGCGCGGAATGGTCTTGGCCGGCTCGCGAACCTCATCGCCGATGTAGCAGATGTTGTAGTAGCCGAGGTAGTCGTAGACCGCGAAGATCAGCGCGGCGCCGAGGCCGGCGTAGCCGATGCCGCCGTCGAGCCGCGGCGCACGCCAGAACTCGAACGCGGCCAGCTTGAGGTGTGGCAGTCCCGCGCCGATGACGATGACCAGCGTGGCCAGCACGCCCGCCCAGAGCAGGATGGAGAACTTGCCGATCGATTCGATGCGCCGGAGCAGGAGCAGCATCGTCACGATGCAGACGATCGTTGCCGTCAGTCCGATGTGATTGCCTGCCGCGGGGATGACTACCTTCAGATAGCTGGCGAATCCGATGCAGCCCGACGCCATCGACAGCGGCGCGGAGATCAGGATCTGGAAGAGGAAGAGGAACGAGATCAGACGCCCGAATTTCCCGTAGGCGTGGCGGAGAAAAACGTACGAGCCGCCGGAGCCGGGGATCTCCGCGGAGAGCTCGGCGGTAACCAGTCCATCGCTGATGGCCAGCAGTCCGCCGAGGATCCAGGCCAGCATGCCGCGGCCTCCGCCCATTTTCGCCAGGATGAACGGGATGGTGATGAACGGCCCGATCCCGACCATGTCGATCATGTTCAGGGCGATGCCGCGCCAGAGGCCGATGTCGCGACGAAGCTCGGACACGGCGCGGAGTGTACTTTCCCGGCCCTTCCCTTGCACGCGTGGCAACGTGAAGGAAGGACGCGATGCGAACACATGCTCTCTCTCTGGCCCTCACCGTTCTGCTGATTCTGTCGACTCCCGCGCTGCTGGCGCAGCCCGCGCCGCTGGTTTTCCATGCGTTCCTGGTCGGAGCCAACGTCCTCGGCGGAGGCGGTTCGACGACCGGATTCGCGCGGGCGACGCTGACAATGAACGGCGATCTGGCCACGCTCGATGTGACGACCATCGGCCTGACCAACATCACCGGCGTGACGCTGTTCGTGGGCGCGCCCGGAACCGACGGCTCGGTGATCAAGACGTTCACCGACGTGAACAACGGCTTCGTCAACGGCCGCTTCACGCGAACGCTGGCGCTCGATCCCGGCGTGGCCACGGTGATCTTCAACAATCCGCAGAATTTCTACCTGGTCATCACTACGGCCGCCAATCCCACCGGCGCCGTGCGCGGATCGCTCGTCAGCGCGAATGCGACGTATCTCGCGGGACGGGTCGCCGGATCGAGCACGTTGTGCAACGGCGGCAACGGCACGTCGGGCGGCGTCGGCAGTTTCGTGATCTCGCTGACGCCGGATACGGGCGGCGCGACGTACACGGTGCGCTACGACATCGTCACGAGCGGTCTCGGCAACACGCTGAGCGCGATCGAAGTCGGCGATAACCTCGGCGGCTCCGGCCCGATCACCCTCGGGACGAACGTTGCGGGAACGGGGGGGCGCTTCACCGGCTCGACGCAGATCCCCACGGCGCGCGCGCAGGTGTTGCAATCGCTGCCGGTCGGAGCGCGGCTCATCGTCCGGACTCCTGATTCCGGCACCGGCTGCGCGGCGGCCGGTTCGCCGCTGGCGGCGCACGAGCTCTTCATCCCGGTGGCCGGTTCGGTCCGCGGCGCCGGCAACACCAATTTCATGACCGACGTGAATATCTACAACAACACGGCGTCGGGCGCCGGCGACAACGCCGACGTGCTGACGCAATTCTTCCCCGCCGGAACGAGCAGCGCCACGGCGCAGTTCGTGGCCTGGACGACGCTCCTTCCGCGCGGACTGGTGTCTTATCGCGATGTGGCCACGAGTGCGTTCAACGCCAGCATCAACGGGGTCGGCGCGCTGCGGATGGTGACCTCGGGCAACATCATCGCCAACGCGCGGGTCTACAACAATCAGGCCGCTGCCGGCGCCGGCACGTTCGGGCAGTACATCGCGGGTCTGCCGCGATCGCTGGCGCTGACGGAAGGGACGCTGGTGGGCTTGTCGAACATCGTCAGCGCGGTTCCGCCGGGAACGGCGAGCGCGCGCACGAACGTCGGCTTCTTCAATCCCAGCGACAACACCGTCACCGCCGCCTTCGAGCTTCTCGACGGCAACGGCACGGTGACCAGGACCAGCACGCTGACGCTGAATCCGTGGCAGCAGCTGCAGGTCCCCCTTGCCGGCGGCCTGTTCGGCGGAATCACCGGAGACGTGAATGTATCCACGCTCCACTTCCTCAGCGGCAGCCCGATCTTCGTCTACGCTTCGATCGTCGACAACGTCAGTGGAGATGGGAGCTACGTAACGCCCAGCATCAGCTCGAGCGGAGGGACAGCACCGGGACAGTAAGCGCGAGCGTAGCGCCAGCGGCTCGCTGGGTGTACCGCCGCCGGCTCGGCGGCGGTACACCCGCTCGTTACTCGCGCGTCCTCCCGGTTCCTTCCGTCATCGCGCGCGTGCTCGGGGCGCGGCGCTTCGTCGTCGCTGCGGCCGATACCTTCATCCGGCGCTCGCGGGCGATCTGGCGGAGGACGTGGTGGGCGGAGAGCATCGCCCCTTCCTGCCATCCGGGTAGATACGACACCTGATCGCCAGCGACGATGACGCGGCCGTCGGGATCGAGGAGCGTTTCGTAATGCACCGGCGCCACGCCGTCCCAATCGGCCCAGCCGCCGTACTGATACGGCACGTGATGCCAGGCGATCGATAGGCCGAGGTCGATCGGAACCGCTTTGGTGAACGCCTCGCCGTGCAGCCGGCGCGCGCCGGCGGCGGCGATTTTCAGTCGCTCGGGGAGATGCTCATTGCCCATGCGCTCGGCGCGCGCGGTGTAGTTGTAGGCGCCGGTGAGCACGCCTTTCTCCTGGAAGAGATAGCCGTTCGAGGGGTACCACATCTGCGTGATCTCGTGATTGATGTAGGAGATGCCGCCGTAGATCTTGTTGTCGAGCTCCCAGAAACGGCGATCGGCCTGCCAGCCGACCTTGCAGGTCTTGCCTTTCTTCGCTGCCTTGAGCGCGTTACTGAACGGGCGCGAGAAGTTGTTGTCGATGTCGTTGCCGAGGATCCACGCCGGGATCGTGCTGATGCACCAGTCGGCATCGATGGTCTCCTCTGCAGATTTTGAATCGCCGGCCGCGCGATGACGGATGCGCACCTTGTCGCCTTCGACGTTGCGCACCGAGGTCACTTCGCGCTTGTACTGGATGAACTGCTCGACGTGCGGCAGGAAACCGCGGGCCAGCATATCCATGCCGCCGACCGGCTGGAAGAGCGTCGGCTGCCATTCGTAATCTTCCGGCTGATACATCCGGTCGAGCCAGAACTCGGAGCCGAGCAACTCGACGAGCTTGAGCGGCGGCTCGATGTCGCCCGGTGTGATCACGCCCGGCTCGGTGACGTAGCCGGAGCGCTGCGAGCCGGCGTACTTCTTGTTCTGCAGCGGCCCGAAGGTGTTGAGCAGATCGAGCATCTGCTTGCGCTGCGCGGGGGAGAGGTCGTCGTCGAGCGAGCCTTTGTCGATCGACTTGGTCAGCAGCTCGGCGATCCAGCCGCGGGTGTCGTTGAGGATGCGGCGATTCGGTACGGCCTTATCGTGAAACGAATGCTGCGTCTGAAAAAGATTCGCCCGCGAGGTCATGACATACGGTTCGACGGCGACCTTCAGCTCCTTGCAGTATCCAAGGGCGACGGTGTGGTGATAGGGGATGCGGCCGGGACCGGCGTTCAGGTACTGGTCCTTATCGAAGTGGCAAGTCTGCTCCCAGATCTCGTTGCCATGCTTCTCGACGATCTTGTCGCCGGCGCGGACGGTGTAGCTGCGGCCACCAGGACGATGCTGCGCTTCCAGGATGATGATGGTGTAGCCGCTGTTGCGTTTCTTCAGCTCGTACGCGGCGGTGAGTCCGGCCACGCCCGCGCCGAGGATGACGATGGTCTTGCCGCTCCCCGATCCGCCGGCGATCTGCAACGGCTCGGCATACGCCGAATCGGGCACGCGCACGATGCCGAGCGCCACCATCGATTCATAGACCGCCGCCGCGCCACCGACGCGACCGACCGTCTCGAGAAACCGCCTGCGAGTCCATTTGCCCTGAGAACCGCTCATGGGGAGACCTCCTCGCCGTATTTGATCTGGAAGGCCATCAGGATAAACCAAATGGCGCCGCATCTCGCCGGCTGGCCCGGCGCGCGATCGCAAGCGGGACATTTCCTCCTGGTGAGTTTCCGCCAGAGGAATCGGCGCACGTTCTTTTTGAACATTTCCCCCGGTTCCCTGTATACCTGAGCTGAATGCTCGAGTCTGAACGCCGGTCGCGACTCCTTCTGCTCGGCGCAATTGGTATCGCCGTGTTTGCGACCGGCGTCGTCGTGGCGTGTTTCCGGCTTCCCGAATGGCGCAATCGTGACGTGCCCCCGGAGAGCTTTTTCACGGCGCGGCTGCAACAGCTTGCCGGTCCGGCCGGTCTCCGGATCGAGTCCACTCCGCACGTGCAGCTGCGATCGAAGAGCATCGTCTATGAGAATGGCTTCTTTCCACAGCGGGAAACGGCGTACGAGATTCTCGGTCCGGGCGCGGCCGGCTGGCTGAAGCGCGAAGGGCGTGGTCCGTTCGTCGAAGTGTCCGCGCGAAGCCGCTGGCCGGCATGGAACGAAGGCGGGCAGCTTCGCGTCATCTTCTCTCTCCGCGGCGTACCGCTGTCGGCGATGTGGGTTCCGGATGATCTGTTGCACTTTCCAATGACGCCCGCCGGCCCGCCGCGCATCGATCTCGATCGGCTCTTTCCGCCGGCGGTGCACGGGGAAACAGATGTCGAGCTACACGTGATGGGCCAGGCGGTCCACCTCGCCTCTCTACAGGGATCGCCGCCGGAGTCTCTGATCAGAACGTCCATCGGCGCCCCGGTCGTACCGATGATTCAGCGCGTCGTTGGTCCGGCGAGCTATTGGCAAAGCCGGATGGAGAACCTGTCGCTGGGCGGCGTCATCGCGGCGCGTTTGGCGGATGTGACCGTTCGCGTGGTCTTCCTGATCGCGGTTCTGATCCTTTTTTTGACTCTGCTGGTCAGACGGCGGATCGAGCTGAAAAAAGGGGCCGTTCTGGCGGTGTTCTCCATCGCCCTCTCCCTTCCCGGGCCGCTGCGGAGCTCGACGAACTGGCTTCAGGTGCTCGAAATGGTCAGCGACGTGCTGACCAAAGCTGCAATCCTGTTCGTCCTCTGGTCGGCCGCCGAATCGTGGCTTCGCTCGACGGTGCCGGGTTTTCGCACGTCACTCGACACGCTCCGTGCCGGACGCCTCGGCCCCAAAGGAGGGACGGCACTTCTCGCGGGATGGTCGATCGGCGCAGGCGTGGCCGGCCTGTGGCTGCTGGCGCTGTCGTTCGGGACGATGATGCCGGGCGTGGCGCCCACCGACGCGAGCATCCGGCTGCCGCTCTTCGGCGTCGGCACGTCACCGGTCGACGACGGCGCATTCCGGACCGCCTTGATCATGCTGGTGATCTGCGCCGCGTTTCGTTTCCCGCTGGTCCGGCGCGTTCGCGGTGCCGCGACCGTTCTCGGCGCGCTGGTCCTCTCCACGCGGATTCCGCTCACGTCTTACGGGATCGCCTGCATCGCCGGTTTCATCCTGACGGCGGTGCTGGTGATCACGTACGCCAAGTTCGGACTCACGGCGCTCCTGACCGCTTCGGTGATGTCTTCCGCGTTTCCGGCCGCGCTCTTTTCGCTGATCCATTTCTCATGGCTGCCGCTGTCATCGCTGTTTCTCGTTTCGCTCGCCGTCGCCCCCGTCCTCCTCGGAATCATCGGCATTCGCCGCCCCGACGAAGCGGAGGAGGGACCGCTTCCGCTTCCCGGTTTCGCCCGCCGGCTGGAGGAGGAGAACCGGCTGAAATACGAGATGGATCTCCTGGCCCGGATGCAACTCGGCCTTCTGCCGAAGGTCATGCCGCAGATCGAAGGATACGAAGTCGCGGCCCGATCGATTCTCGCCACCGAGGCCGGCGGAGATCTGTACGACTTCGTGCGCGATGCTGAGGGACGGCTCTGGATCGCCGCCGGCGACGTCTCCGGTCACGGCTACTCGTGCGCCATCGCCCAGGCGATGACGAAGGCCGGCCTGGCCAGTCTGGTCGAAGCGGAGCGAACGCCGGCTATCGTGCTGCAGCGGCTCGACCTGGTGCTGCGCGAGATCGGCTCGCCGCGCACGTTCACGTCGCTGGTGCTGCTGCGCCTCGATCCCGCGACGGGTGAAGTGCTGGTGAGCAACGCCGGTCATCCCTATCCGTGGATCACCCAAAGCACGGATGTACGCGAGATCGATCTCCCATCACTCCCGCTCGGCCTCGGGCCGGAACGCCAATACGACGACACCCCCTTGTCGATGCGAATCGGAACCTCGATCGTCATCTTCTCCGACGGCCTCTTCGAAGCTACCGACCCCCACGGCCGCCCCTACGGCTTCGACCGCCTCCGCGAGCTCCTAGGCAAGATCTCCCGCCGCCCGGCGTCCGCGATTCTGACCGCGATCATGGAGGATTGGCGTGCGCATGCCGGCAACGAAGCGCCTGCGGATGACACGACGATTGTGGTGGTGAAGAGGAGCGGGTGAGGGCTGTTCCGTTGGCGTATCGAAAATGGAGGAAACGCATGACCTGGATCAAAACGATTCCCTATCCCGAGGCGGACGACGTCTTACGTGCCGCGATTGACGGTGAGCGAGCCCTTTATCCCACGGAGTACGCAACTTCAGCGTTTCCCGATCAGGTGCCCGGCACAAGCATTGTCGATTCGCACAGCCTGATCCCTGACGCTCTCTTTCATGCGTTTGCCACGTTCGGCGTCCTGATGGCGCCGAACCTTCCGCTCGAGCGCCGGCAACACGAGATGATCGCTACTGTGGTCTCGGCCACGAATCGTTGTCAGTATTGAATCGTCGCGCACGCAGAGTTTCTGCGTAGGGTAAGTCTCAGCGACTCACTGGCCGATGCCATCCGGGAGGATTACACGACGGCGCCGATCCCGGAACAGGATCGCGTCATGTTGGAGTACGCCGTCAAGATCACTCGCGACGCGACGAAGATTCATCCCGGCGATCATGAGAAGTTACGCGGCGTCGGATTCGATGACACGGGCATCCTCCAGATCACTCTGATTGCGTCGTGGTTCAACTACATCAACCGCGTGGCGGACGCGCTGGGTGTCGGTCGCGAGTAACACATGTGTCTTCGGGCTGTCACAGTCACTCTGCTTCTATTCGCCCTCTCGGCCGGGGCAGCCGCTTTGCGGCCCGTCCGGGTAGTCGTCATACATCGCAACCTGTAAAAACACTCGCAGCGCTTCAGACGAAGATTGGTACCGAGGCCTGCTCGCGGAAGCAACCGGCGCCAACCCGGGCGAATGCGAAAGCGATTGGGAACGGTGGGTGGAACTCGAAAGGTTACGATCGCGTTCCTGATCATCCGCACTCGGAGGATGGGCCGCGGAAGTAGGCGTCACTCACTTCCCCAATCCTTCTCTCCAGGAACCGCCGCTCCGCGTCGTTCCCGGCCAGCGCTGATGCGCGACGATAGTTCGCGAGCGCTTCCTGCGTGCGACCGAGCTGGCGAAGGAGATCGGCCCGCGCAGCGTGCCAGAGATGGTAGCCAGCCAATGAATCGGACAGTGCATCGACCAGCGGCAACGCCGCGGCGGGTCCGTCGGCCATCGAAACGGCGACCGCTTGATTGAGCGCGACCACCGGCGTTGGGTGCAATGCATACAAGCGCTCGTAAATCGCGACGATCTGACGCCAGTCGGTTTGCTCGGCGGACGGTGCGTCCGCATGCACGGCGGCGATCGCGGCTTCGAGCGCGTAGGTTCCGGGGCGCGATCGGCGCATGGACGATTGCAGCAGGGCGCGGCCCTCATCGATCTCGGCGCGATCCCATTGCGAACGATCCTGATCGGCAAGCAGCACCACTTCGCCGGCGCCGTCGACGCGGGCGTGGCGGCGGGAATCGTGGAGAAGCATCAGCGCCAGGAGAGCATCGAGCTCCGCGTCGGGCATCAGCATCCGGAGCATGCGCGCCAGGCGGGTGGCCTCGGCGCAGAGATCGTGGCGGACCAGAGCAGTGCCGCTGGCGGCGGCGTAGCCTTCGTTGAAGACGAGATAGACAACGGCCATGACCGCGGACAGCCGCTCGCGAAGCTCCGAGGCCGGCGGGACGCGATAGGGGATGGCGGCGCCGCGGATCTTCGACTTTGCGCGCACCAGCCGCTGCGCCATCGTCGGCACCGGAACGAGAAACGCCCGCGCGATCTCCTCGGTAGTCAGGCCGCACAGCGTTCGCAGCGTCAGCGCCACCTGCACATCCTCGGCGAGCGCCGGATGGCAGCAGGTGAAGATCAGCCGCAGTCGTTCGTCCGGCACCCCCGGCTCCTCATCGACATCAACCGTCATCGCAACCGGCGCGAGGTAGGCCAACTCCGCCTGCTTGTCCGCGAAACGTGCCTGCCGCCGAAGACGATCGAGCGCCTTGTGACGCGCGGTGCCGTAGAGCCAGGCGCGCGGATTTCGCGGAGGTTCGCCGGACCACTCGGTCACGGCGATCGCAAACGCTTCCTGCAAGGCCTCCTCGGCGACGTCGAAATCGCCGAGGAGGTGAATGAGGGCCGCGAGAAGGCGGCCCCATTCGGCGCGGAAGATCTCCTCGATGCCGGTCAAGAGACCGACATGATAGTTACGAGAACGTCATGATGGGACGCACTTCGATCGAGCCGGAGCGCGCGCCCGGAATCTTCGCGGCGACGGCGATGGCGGCATCGAGATCCGGCGCATCGATGAGGTAGTAGCCGCCGAGCTGCTCCTTCGTCTCGGCGAACGGCCCGTCCGTGGTCAGCCGCTTGCCGTCGCGCACACGCACCGTCGTGGCGGTGCCGGTCGGTTGCAGAGCGTTGCCGCCCTTGATCGTGCCGGCGAACTCCTCGCCGAACGCGCGGTAGTCGCCCATTTCCTTGTCGATCTCCGGCTTGCTCAGGCCTTCCCAACGCTTCTCACCTTCGTAAATCAGCAGCAGGTATTCCATGGCTTCGTTTCTCCTTGCTCCATAGTCGAACAGCGGGACCGGAAATCGACAGCGGTCCGAAAAAAACTTTTCGGAAGCCGGAGAACGGCTGAGCTGGCTGCGGTGCACGGTTTCCGCAGGTTTGAACTGACTCCTGAAAGTAACTGCCGTAAACTTTTTTTGCCCCGGAGGGTAGGGACTGCCGCCTTTCCGTCACTCCTCTGAGTAGGAGACGTTGATTGGTGATGGGCATCCCTGCCGCTAACGGTGCAGTTCAAAGCGTCCGGATCGTTGGATGGAAACCGGTCGCCGGCGCGGCATCGTGCGGGACTCGCCGTCGCCGGAGCGCTGCAGCTTGGCCGCGGGTAGGCTATTTTTCTGGAAGTTCTGCAAAATGTGCCCACTTGTGGTGGGCGTCTGTGGCGCTGAACGTGACACCCAACGTGACGAACGATCCGACCGCACATCCGCTCGAAGTGCTCTATCGGGAGCATGAGGGATTGCTCCGCTCGATCGCGCAATATCGCTACCGCATCCCCCAGTGCGATGCCGAGGCTCTGGTCCACGACATCTTCGCATCGTTCCTGGAGCGCCAGCCCGAAGCCTACGACGTGAAGGCCTTCCTCATCGGCTCGATCAACAACGCCTGCAAGCACTACTGGCGGAAGCGTGAGCACGAGGAACCGCTGCTGCCGCACCACGAGTTGACGCCCAACGATGACGAGGCGGCAAAGCTGGAGCGCTGGGCCCTCCGCCTCAGCCTCGGCGCGACGCTGGCCCGGCTCGGCGGCAAGTGCAGCGAGACGCTGCGCCGCTACTACCTTCGCGACGAGAGCGCGGAGTCGATCGCTCAGCAGCTTGACACGTCTCCTGCATACATCTGGCAACTCTTGTCGTCGTGCCGGAAACGCGCACGGCAGATCTACAGCGCAATCACCCGTTCAGGATCATGAGCCACTACAACGAAGACGAGCTGTCAGCCTACGCATTACGCCCCGAGGCCACCGACGACCGCCGAACGGTCGAGCAGCATGTGTCCGGCTGCCGGGACTGCCGGGACGCGCTCGACGTCATCGAAGCATTCGATACCGCCCTGCACGACCCGCTGCCGTGGGAAGTGGCCGATGCCATGCCTGCCCGCCGCGAAGCTCCGCCCCAGCTTCTCGACCAGGCCCGTGCCCTCGCCGCCGCCGACGCCCAAGCCCGCGAGCTGGTGATGCCGCTGATCGACTCCGCGATCCGCTTCCGCGAAGCGCGCATCGACGAAGATCCCCGTTTCTTCACCCCGGCCGTCATCCGCCTGCTTTGCAAAGTCGCGAACGGCATGCACGAGCGCCGGCCCCAGTTCGGCCTCGTCCTCGCCGACACGGCCTTGAGCATTGTCGAGAAGCTGCCGGAGCCGTTGAAGGCGCGTTCGGGCTGGTACGCCGGAACGGCGTGGAAAGAGCGCGCCAACGCGCTTCGGTACGTGGGCCGGTTCAAGGACGCCGAGGAAGCGCTCGATCGGGCTGAAGGCTTCTTCAATGGCGACGATCACGTGGAGCCGTTCGATCTGGCCACCGTGGTGTACGCGAGAGCGGCAGTCTATTGCGAGACGGAGCGGTTCGTCGAGGCTGCGCAGCTCGCACGCGAGGCGGCGACGGTGTTTCAGCTGTATGGCGATAAGCATCGCAACCTCTCGGCGCGTATCGTTGAGGCGGGCAGTTTCTACTGCGTGGACCGTTACGCCGAGGCGCTTCCCATCTTCGAAGCGATCGCGCTCGACGCGCGTGCGGCCAGGGAGATGTTTCTGCTTGCCGCGGCCCTTCACAACGCCGCCTCGTGTTACACACGTCTCGGTAGTTTCGAAAAGGCGTTCGCATACTACGCGGAAGCGCTTGTCGTGGTCACGGCGCTTGATGTTCCGACGGACCGTGCCCGCATTCTCTGGGCGATCGCGGCTCTCAAGGTAGAGAGCGGGCAGCACGAGGAAGGTCTGGCCGAGCTCGAGAGCGCTCAAAGGCAGTTGGTCAGCCTCGGGTTGATGAATGACGCCGCCCTGGCCACGCTTGACCTGATCGCCGGCTTGATCGCGATCGGCGAGACCGGTCGCGTTCCCGAGCTCTGCCGTTCCGTGGCGGCGACATTCGCCGCGGAAGGGTTGTCTCGAAGCGCGAAGAAAGCGTTGGCGTACCTTAGCGAATCGGTCGGATCGGGCAATGCCGCTCCGGATGCCATCCGCCACGTCCGTGCCTATCTGGCCCGCCTGGCGATCCATCCTCAGGAAGAATTTCAGCAACTCCAATAAAAAAGACTCAGGATTCGCCTCCTGGCGTCACTCATACACAGGGGCGCCCTCCACATTCCCGGTTTCGACCGGCACGAGGAGGGTTTATGCGAAACATGATCCGTAGCTGTGCGTGTGCTTTTCTGCTGATGGCGGCTATGGCGGTTCCCGTCACAGCGGCCACGACGGGTGGCGATAATCCGGACGATTTGCTGACCAAGCTGAAGAACGCCATCATCGTCATCTACGAAGAAGCCAAAATCATTATCCCCACCACCTGAACTGGCTTCTCTGACCCTCTCCATGGAGCGATGACGCCACTCGATGGCTCGGAGAGTTGCGCGTTTGCTGTGCAGGGATCCGTCAGAGCAACCCGGGTCTGGAGAGGTATCGATTGGAATTGCTCCATGAAGCCGAAAGCGGAGCACATCGAGCGGATTTCATCCCGGGATGCCGCCATCGTCGCCGTCGCGAATACGGTGCGTGACCCGAGATCCTCGCTCCGCGCGCGTTACTCCGCCGTGCCGATCGTCATCGCGGGCTCGTTTCGCGCTTCCTCCCGAGTCCTGATGGCGTTGGCGTAAAGAAGTTCCTCTCGCCGGCCCTATTCCGGAATGAACCCCGAATCCGACGACGCGTCAGCCTTTCATTCCGTATGAGAGGTAATGCGCCCAGGGTACAAGGTTAGGTTTTCTTCAGAGGGTAGGGATTTTCGAATCCGTGTCACTCCTATATCCGAGAGATCGTAGTGTCGTCGTCCATCATCCACCGTCCAGACATCAGTAAGCACGGGGCAGTTTCGGTCCTTTTGACCGTTGGTCGCGATCCTGATGTCTCAAGGGGAACCAGCCTTTCGTGGGCTAAGAGAAGCTTTCTTTTTTGGATAGTGAACGTTAACCAGGTTCTTCAGGTCCACGCAGTGCACGCAAACGCGGTCGCAGAAATCGAGAGGAAATGATGCTAAATCGATTCAGGAAACTCCTTGTCGCCGTCGTCATGATGCTCATCATTGCCGGCGCGCAAGCTCAGAAACCTACGGCAACGCCAGGCGAGAGACTCGTCAACATCGCGCCGTGCCGGCTTGTCGATACGCGGGTGAACCCACCGGCCGATGCAGCCGAAGAGGCAGCACGCAAGATTGACGTCGCCTCGACTCGATGTGGCCGCTTTGTTCCTTCCAGCTCGGCGGCGTATGCATTGCGCATTACCACATACGATCGGGCCAGCGATGGCAAGACGCCGACACAGGCAACGGGATTGCGTGGAGCGTTGTCGCGTCACCCAGCCGGACCGCCCATCACGTTTCCTGTGCCGGGCGGTTCGCACATCACAGTCGATCTGGAAGGCTACTACGTCGCGCCCAATACACCGGTCGATCCGACACTGGAAGGGCTATCGATCGGCTTGGCAGCGTCGAGCGGCCGGGCCTCCATCACTCCGCAAGCTCTCTCTACCGGCACACCCCTGCGCCCGACTCCGGAAGTGTTGCACGACGGGACGGCCGGTGAGATGTATCTCGACGCGTCCCGCACGGGCGACGTCGGCGTCTTCGGTATCTCCTCCGCGGGTCATCCCTGGATCAAGTTCATGAGCGGGCTTTCGGACGGCTCGGATGGGTTCGGCGTATACAACGCGAACTTCTCGGAGCTCATGCGCGTCAGCTCCAATGGGCCCACAAGGCTGATTCCGGGTTGGTCGTTTCTCAGTGGTCGTACAGACTACCGGGAGAGCGCAAATGTTCCTAACAATGTCGTGCACTACGTCAGAATCGTCGATCCACGCGATTCCACTGGTGGCGCGACCAGTCGCGTTACATTTTTTGATGCAAAGACCGATTCCGAGGTCAACTCGCCATCGACGACCAAGTTCCGGGCATATACGTTCGGGAGCACCACGCAATCTCACATCAACTTCGATTCGCAAATCGTCGATCACAACAGCAATCAGTATTACTACAGAGGGCTGTCGGTCTTTGACCCCGATGGAGTCGGAAAGGAGACGTTTTGGATCAAGGCTGCTACGAATGCGAGCAGCTTCGTCAACACGCGTGCGGACATGTATGTGAGCGGCAACGTCGGCATCGGTACGACCACTCCCAGTGTCAAGCTGCAGGTCGAAGACCTCAATAACAATACCGAGCTTGTCGTAAGCGCGGGGGATGCACCCGGATCGCCCAACTCCGCCACCATGACTCTCATGCGCAAAGACGGCAATCACGCGCTGCTGGCGAAGTACGGACTCAAGCTGGACGCTAACGATGGCAACAAGTTCAAGATCTCCTATACGACTGCAGGAGTTACGACTACTCCCGTGACGATCGACACTGCCGGCAACGCCACATTCGCCGGAAACGTGAGTGCGGGCGGTGTCATCAACGCGAAGTATCAGGATGTCGCCGAATGGGTTCCCGCCGGAGGCGCGCTTCGGCCAGGCACCGTTGTCACACTCAACCGCGAGAAGACAAATGAAGTAACTCCGTCAACGAAGGCCTACGACACCGCAGTAGCCGGCGTAGTCTCCGACCAGCCCGGAGTGCTTCTCGGTACAGCCGGAGCCGATAAGGCAAAAATCGCCACCACCGGCCGCGTGAAGGTCCGCGTCGACGCCAGAACCCATCCCATAACGGTCGGTGATCTTCTCGTTACCAGCGACGTGCCCGGCACCGCCATGCTCTCCGAGCCGATGGAGATCAACGGCCGCAAGTTCCACCAGCCTGGCACTTTGATCGGCAAAGCACTCGAGCCGCTGGCCGGCGGCGAGGGCGAGATTCTCGTTCTGCTCAGCCTCCAGTGAGCCGGCTCGCCCGGATGACGATCGCGCGCCAGGACAAGCTATGAACATGCGAACTACTCCACTGGTCATGATGCTGGTGATGCTACTTGCCATCGTGGCAGACGTCTCCGCGGCGAATGACGACAAGCTGTCGATCACTCTCACGAAACGGTCCATCACGGTGTCGGGTCTCTCGCCGGGCAGCACCGCTGTGTTCTTCGGCGTCGGACAGGTGGCAATCCCTCATGCATATATGAACCGGGTGCAGCGATGGGCGGTCACCGTCGAAGACACCGGCCACAAAGGGACCGCCACCCTCGACCTCGGAGAGGATATCCCCGCGGCATCCGTCTGGGCCGTGGTCGATCTCCGAAACGCGCACTACGCCACGATCAGCGGTCCGGGAATCCGCGCGCGCGAATTGGCGCTCGACAACCCCTTGCGGAAGGGAAAGTCGCTCTCCGTCGATCGCTTTGCCTTCGACCACGGCTACCTCGATCTGCTCTATGTACATCCGGGGCTCGGATGCTGGACCTGGTCGGCCATCGGAGGCAGCACGCCCGACAACGGAGGCCCGAACAATTCGACGGTGGTGTCTCTCGCTGACGGTAAGCCGGTCGGGCAATCCGGTTCCAAGCCGGACGCCTTCGTTCCGGGAGGGATTCTGGTGGCCGTCGACTTCGTCCGGATCGAGATTGCCGTCGTTCACGTCGATCAGCAGCTCATCGGGAGCGCGCGATGAAACGGATCATCCCGCTCGCGATCGTTTGCCTCGCCCTTGCCGGCCCCCTTACTGCCGAACATCCAAATGAAGCCCGAGGATTTTCGGCCGACCGCGTCTACAGCGTCCAGGACGTGGATGCCGTCAACGCCTTCAATGGCAATATGATCGTCCGGATTCCGATTGGCCCGGAGTACAAGGTCAACGGCCAGCTTTCCTACCGGCTGTCTCTCACGTACAACAGCCATCTGTGGCATTTTATCGAGGACACCAACGCGGGCCACGTCAACACGGTCTATACGGCCTTTCCGGCGCGCACGGACAATGCCGGCCTTGGCTGGCGATTGTCACTCGGTAAGTTGTATGAGAACGGCAATCCCGATGTCGTCGACGATGGCTTTTGGGTGTACCAGAGCGCCGACGGCGCGGATCATCATTTGTATGACTCCCTGACCTCCAATAACAGAGTCTCGTCGCCGCAGTACACTCGCGATGGTTCCTACATCCGGCTCACGGGAATCGATGACGTTACCAGGAAGATCGAGTTTCCCGACGGCACCGTGCAGACGTTCACACAATTGCAGCGTCAAACGGCCGGATCATGGCAATCGGGCCAGTCGCATGAGTGGTTTCTAACCAGTATCTCTGACCTCTTGAACAACAGCGTCTCTATCGCCTACTCATCGTCGGCCACGTATCCCGAGATTTGGGAGATCATTGACAATGCGCGTACCACGAAGGCATATTTCAGGCCCAGCGAGACGCCCGACTACATATCCTATCTCGATCACGTCGACCTGCCCGCCGCGGGCGGTCTATTGATGACATACAATTTCAATATCCCTTTGATCGACGTTCTCCCGCCGGCCGGCGACACTTCCGGGCGCCTGTCAATCAAAGTTCCGGTACTGGCCGCCATTACACCGACAATTCTGGCACAGGATGGCCAGCGCGTTCCGATTGGCAACCCTTACAGCATGGCGCTGAATGGACAGCCCACCTATGACGTCACCACGCGAACATCTTCCGGCGCGCTCACCCGTCTCACTCTGCCGACGCTGGGAGGCGTTGGCTGGAGCTACGATCTGATCCGGTACGCGCAGACCGTGAATCATCGAAACCCGGGCGTGGACCGCCCGAGCGGCGTTACCGAACGCAGGACCTATGACGCCAACGGCAACGTTCTGGGAAAGTGGACCTATGAGCGACAACTCAGCGATCCACAGTTCTGTGACAGCCATATCTGCAGCAGCAACACGACCACTTGCAGTAGCGGCCGCCCGCGGCAGATGACCGTTTTCATTACCGACCCGCTTACCGCCGGCGGTGTGCAGAAAACGACGATCAACTATTTTTCGACCTACGAAGCCCTGTCCGATCCCGACGGAGAGATTTGTGGGGATCTCGGCTGGGTCAGTGCCGAACACGGGCTGCCATTTACACGCTACGGCGCGAAGCACGGGCGGTTCCTGTCCAGCGAGGTACGCACCGGATTCTCGCTCTCCAACGTTGGAGCGTGGAACGGCAGGGGTCAGGTGCCGGGCACTACGATGGGCGACGTCCGGCTGCGTGAAACCTACCTGGCGTACGATCTGGATCCGGATGCGGCAACCGACGAATTCGGATTCGACAAAAACGCCAGAGTGCAGTCCACGGCAACCTATTTCCTCGATGACAATCAGTGCGGTTCTTCAGGACAGGACACTTGCTATACGGCGGTGAATCATTTCGGCTTTGACGGATTCGGGCACTACAGGCAGGCGTCGAGTGAAGGCAATCTCCCGGGCACTGGAAACTATCGAACCACGTTCACGAACTACAACGCCGCGCCCACTCCTTTATCGCCCTGGCTTCTGACCCCCTTCAGCGAGCAGTGCACCGTCGACGAAGCGACTCCGCGTAGTAGCGACATTGCCGCCAGCGGCGGCTCCTGCAGTGCTCTGCCCGGCGCGTTCATCGCCAGGATGCAGTTCAATACGAACGGCCTCCTGACTGCCCGGCGCACCCTGCTTCAATCCGCCGGCCAGCCCCATGATTTGTTGGCGGCGTTCGCCTATGACTCGCACGGCAATGTCATCACGGAAAACTACTTCGGCGGCGATATGCAGACGCTCAATGGGGCCACTGAATTTGCGCCGCCCACGCCTCCTTCGCCGCCGCAACCGCCCGCAACAGCGCCACCGGACATCGCGTATACGATCAACCACACTCTCCTCTATACGGGGAGTGCTCTGACAGGCGACAAGGCTACCTACAGCAATGGCGTCACCAAGTCGGACGAAACGTACGATCAGACCACCGGCGCAGTCACCGACGTCCGTGACGTATCCGGCCTCAATACGCACTACATCTACGACTTGCTGGGCCGGGTGACGCATGTCCAGCCGCCCGGAATCGCGGAGACGAGATACACCTACTCGGATGCATCGTTCGCCAACTCCGTCTTTACGCCTGCGAAAGTGCTCGCCGAGTCCTCGGGCGGGAGCCTGGGGTCGATTCGCAAAGAGTACCAATACGATCCGTTCGGCCGGCTCTGGCGCCAGAAGTCGTTGCTTGCCGACGGAGTGAGCTGGAACATCGTTCAAAATGAGTTCGACCTCCTCGGCCGGAGGAGCGCCGTCTCGATGCCCGAGAAGCTCTCGGGTCTGGAAAGTTCCTTCGCCCCCACGCACAAAACCACCTTTGGTGCCTTTGACGCCTTCGGCCGGGCTACCAGTGTCGTCGCTCCGGATGGATTTACGACGGACTTCGCCTTTACAGGCATCCGGAGCGTTCAGCGTACGGTCAATATCGCTACTACCAGCAGCGGATGCACGCCATCCAATAGCACCGGCTGCCTTCCCGCGACCACGGAGGAGATTCACGACGCGCTGGGGCGCCTCGTGCAGATCACCGAACCGTCCGGCGATACGTCCCTTTCGAAGCCGAACGGAGATCCCGTGACCACGACGTACAAATACGACTCCGCGGATCACCTGACCGAGGTCAGGACGTTGGCGCAAACGCGTACGTTCTCTTACGACAAGCGGGGATTTCTGACCAGTGAACAACATCCCGAAATCGGAACGGCTGGAAACGGTCTGATTCAATATGTCTATGACCCCACGCCGGCGGAGAAAATTGGCTACGACGCCCGAGGACATGCCCACGGTAAATTGACCGGGACGGTCAACGGCACCCTCGATCTTCGCTACGACTACGATGAGTCCGAGCGGCTCCTGAAGGTCTACGATTCCGGAGATACGAAGAGGCCCCTCAAGGAATACACCTACTGGACGGACGCGGATACGCCGCCGGCCAATCTCTGGAGCGGCAGGCTTCGCCAGGCCGTCCGCCACAACCATCCCGGCGGCTTTCCCGGGGAGGTGACCGTGACGGAGACCTACAATTACGAGTCCGGAACGGGGCGCGTTTCCAACCGGAAGACGCTGGTCGAGAGCGTCACCGGCACCTCCTCGCGGACAACGCTCCAGTCCTTCACACAGGACGCCACCTACGACCAGCTCGGAAGCATCGCCCGTATCGACTACCCCGGCTGCGCCGCGCCCTGTACCGCTCCGCCGCAGACCGGTCCCGCATTCACGCGCGCGAACGGCTTCCTGACCGGCGTAACTGGATACGCCTCATCGATCACCTACAACGCCGATGGATCGATCAACGAAGTCACCCACGACGCCACGCTCGGTGTCAAAGACACCTACACGCCGGACAGTTCCGGCATGGGCCGGCCGGGGATGATCAGCTTCGCCGGGGCAACCTCATGCACCGTTTCGGCGGCGGTGAGCGGAGGCGGGACGATTATCGCGGGGCAACCGGCGCAGATCGTTGCCACGCTATCGGGAGGAAGCCATCCGCCATCAACCTCCGCCCCATGGACCATCACCTGGTTCGATGGTGTAAACAGCGTGACCGAGAGCGCGACGCAGACCCCTTGGACCCGAACGGTCAGCCCGGCGGTCACCACGCAATACACGATCACCAGCGTCACGGATGGATCGTGCTCCGGCGGCAGCAGCGGTATGGCAACGGTCACCGTTCAGTCGTGCAGCGCGCAGGCTGCCGTGACCGGCGACGCCAGCATCACCCAGGGACAGACGGCGACGCTCACCGCCAACCTGTCGGGCACCAATCCGCCGTCCGCTGCGGCTCCGTGGAGCATCATCTGGTCCGACGGCGTGACCGAGAACGGCGTGAATCACACACCGTGGATCAGAAGCGTGCGGCCACTCAGTTCGACAAACTACAGCATTACCAGCGTTACCGCCGGTGCTGGATGCGGCGGCGCCGGCAGTGGAACGGCCCACGTTACAGTCGCCCCATTGCCCGCTCCCGTGACGATGAGTGCCCAGTCGGTCACCGATCCGAACACGCATACGACGCTGACAGTCAATGTCCAGTGGAGTGCCGTCCAGTTCGCGGATTGGTACCAGGTCGAGCGCGCTACGCGGCTTCTTCCGCTTCCGGGCGACTGGCAACCGGTAGGGGGTCATCAGACATCCTTGACGTGGCCCGACTCATTTGGAGCGCTTGCCAACCCAGTCACCTACCTTTATCGGGTCCGCGCCGGCGTCACCAGCGACAACGCCACCGCGACATCCGTTCCCAGTCCCCTCGACTACGCCACCGTGGCCACGACCCTGTTCACCGACGAGCCGCTAACGGCCGGTGCGACCTGGATCAAAGGAATCCATATCGGCGAGCTGCGACATGCCATCGACGCGGTTCGCATCGCCACAGGATCAGGACCGGGGTCTCTCGGCCCAGCCTGGAGTTCCTACGGCGCGTTGACCGGCTGGATCACAGCCGGCGACCACACCGCGGCCCGACAGCGCCTCGACGAAGCAACGGTCCTCCTCGTCGGCCACGGAGTGACCTACACTGGTGAGGTGCCGGCCTCGAACGGGCGAATTTGGGCATTGCAACTCCAGCAGATCCGGGACGGTGTGCGATGAGCGGGGTATCCATTACATGGTTGTCTACCCGAATGGAGCGATAGTTCCAGTTCCATAGGAGATTTGCATGGCGGTATGGAATATCGTGATCAGCGGACGCGGACGTGCCGGTACGATCAAGTACATAGAAGGTCAGAACAGTATATGTTTCGATTGGGAGCTCGGGGGGCGCGATGTCATAGCGATTATTACTGGACCAGCTCCGCAAAAGTGGGACTCCGAGCTGGCGTGGGCGAGCGGTCGTCGTCGCGAAATACTCGAGCGAGTTGCCCGGGAAGCGATCCAGTCGCAAGCACCCACCTCATACGCGGAGTTTACAGACGGCGAGACGACGATCCTTCTAAAACAACCTTATGCCGGATGACCGTTCGAAGACGTCAACCATTTTCCATCGGGAGACGGGATCATGATTCCCTGGCAACGGGAGACTCTCGGAAGAGTGGCGACGTCGATGATGAAGGGCGACGAGATGCTCGTCCGGAGATCTGGCGAAGCGAGTATCAACCATGCGCATCATGCCGCGTCACACGCCAATACCAAGTACTCGACCTTCAATGCCACCGAGACGTTCGCTTATCAGAGGCAGTTTGTGGAGTTAGGCGGGATCGACGAAAACCTGCGTCCATATATGAATGGATACGGTCAGCAAAATGAAAGTGCCGCCTGTGTTTGAACCGTTCATCGCTCGGTGGGTAGCCAAGTTGGCAGTAATTTGGAGATTGGAACAGACTATGATTCGATGACGCATCTATTCGGGCTACTCGCTGAAACCTCGCCAAAGTGGGAGATGCTTTTTCTTCCGGCGACGTTCGGCGCTGTGCGTGCGTCTCTCAGGTCTCGGGAGGTCGCCTTGGCAGCAGAGCGCTTTGGCCTTAGGTCTTAAACTATGGCCTACACGCCAGCATCAAGGCCATCGGGCCCAGGCCTTCAATTTCAAATCCGCCGATACTATGTTCAATAACATCAGAATCCTCACAACGGCTGGACGACGCAACGGCCTCCTCGTGGGACACGGGATGACCTACACTGGAGGCTCGAGTTTGGCGCCGGAACAGATGTGCCTACGAACTCCAGCACATCCGGCATGGTGGCCGATGATCAGGCGCGTTCTTCTTCTCGTTCTCGGGATTGTCATCTGCAACGCTGCGGCGTTCGCGCAAACCTGTCCATCGGGTGCTTCCTGGTGCTCAGGTGCGTACGCCTACGACGCCATGGGCAACATCCGCGCGATCGGGGCGGATACCTACGTCTACGACACGGTCGGACGTCTGGTCAGTGGGACCGCCGGCGTGCAGCAGACTCCCGCGATCGTCAGCCGGCAGGACTATGCGTATGACGCCTTCGGCAATCGCACGGCCGCTTCGCGGATTGCAGGGTCAGTCAACTGCCCCGGCGGCTGCGAGCTTTCGCCGGCGATCGATCCGGTCACGAATCACATCACCGGCAGCGGCGCGCAGTACGACGCGGCAGGAAACCTGGTCTTCATCCAGGGTCCTCCCGACGCCAGCTACACCTACGACGCCGCGGGAAGTCTCGTCCATGAGGTTGCGGGAACCGACGACCGGCAGTTCCTCTACACCGCCGATGACGAGCGGATCGCAACGGCCAACGGTGCCAACGGAGCGACATGGACGTGGACCACCCGCGGGCTCGACGGCAAGGTGCTGCGCGAGTTCACCAGCTCCCAGCCGCCGGGCGGCCTTCCGACCTCGAACTGGCAGTGGACAAAGGACTACGTCTGGCGCGACGGCTTGCTCCTGGCTTCGGTCACCCCGACCGCGTCCGGCGGAACCGCCACCCAGCACTTCCACCTCGACCACCTCGGCACTCCGCGCCTGGTCACCGGCGACAACGGAGTCCAGCTCAGCGTCCACACCTACTACCCATTCGGCGCGGAGCTGAACCTCACCCCGACGGAGCAGCCGGCCGAGTTGATGAAGTTCACGGGGCATGAGCGGGATCTCCTCGCCAATGATGCGCACACCCTCGACTACATGCATGCGCGGTATGAGATGGGGACGACGGGGCGGTTCTTGTCCGTCGATCCGATGCTTGACGTGAAGAAGACAATCGGGGCGCCGCAGGGCTGGAATCGGTACGCCTACGTCGTCAATAACCCGCTTCGCTACACTGATCCTGACGGCCGAGAACACGTTCAAGAGCCTGGTTTCACGAAGCCGCTATCGGAAGCAAGTTGGAGTGATGCTCCAACGCCTATTAGGGCGTCGTTCTACGCTATTGGCTTCGGGCTTTCTTTAGCCGCCGATGAATTTCTGATCGGCCCAGCGTTCGGAAAGGTTGCTAGTGCCGTTGTCGGAGCATTTCGCAGCCCTGTTTTGTTGGGCGAAAACATGCCGCGGGTTACCGCAGCCGCAAGGGAAATCGGTGCGAAGACATTCGGTGATCCAGGCGTCACATTCGCCGAAACAATGGCCAAGAACATGAAATGGCTAGCGAATCAGGTAAAGAGTGGAGCGAAGATTCTGGATATCGGCCCTGACGTGGCGCAAGTTCCTAGAACTGGTCTCGGCGTATTCTATAAAGCCGAAGTCGCGTTCTTGGAGGGCGCGGGCTATACTCGCAAGTTCGTGAGGTTTGTCGAACTCAACGGTAAGACTTTGCGTATGTATCAATGGGTGCCGAAGTGATGAGCGTGCCTGCCGTGTTTCAGCCTTTCCACGAGGCGACGAAGAGTGCGTTCGCATATTTGACCGATTACGGTTTCATTTGTCGGGAGGAAGCGCACGCCGGTGTCGAGGCTTGGGTCGTTTACGAGAACGGCACGACTAGAATCACTGTCCATTACCAGCTTGGTGCTGCACCCTGGGTCGAGATCGGGCACTTGGAATGGCGTGGAGGCCGGTCTGTCCAGTCGCAGTCAGTGGGCTTGGACCTAGTGTTGCGCGAGCGAGGGATCTCGTTCAAGGATGAGATCGACACTCCGCGCGATATCACGCCGATCGAAATTTCCTCGATGTTACGAACACGTGCTGAGCAACTACGACAGCACAGCGATGATTTATTGCGCGGCAATTTCAGTTCGTTTCCACGTTTACTGACGATGGCTGAGAAGGAGCTTCGACGCCGCGAAGCGGAGCTATACGGCTCGGAAGGTGGGTAGATACACCGCGCGGTCGATGGATTCACCCCGATCCCCCAGAGAATATGAGCGCGAGCGCTTTGTCTGTCTTAGGCGAGATTGCAAAAGAATTTCTCAGATTTGCAGCGGACGTTTTGCGCGGCGATTTGCAGGCTTTCGTTCTGTTACTTAGAAGTCTGCGTTTTATCGCCCACTAGCTCGGCGAAACAGCGATTGCTGCCGTCACAGCCCGCCTTTTCAAGCTGGCGTTTATGGGTGGCATCGAGGAGTCGGCCAATCACGTTGCATGCTACCCTCCCTCCCACCGGGAGGGAGCACCTTGCGCACCATCATCATCACCGTCAGCTTGCTCATCGCGTCGAATGTCTTCATGACGTTCGCGTGGTATGCGCACCTCAGGAATCTGGCGTACCGGCCGTGGTATGTGGCGGCGTTCGTCAGCTGGGGGATTGCGCTGTTCGAGTACATGCTGCAGGTGCCGGCGAATCGGATCGGGTTTCATCAGCTTTCGCTGGCGCAGCTGAAGATCATCCAGGAGGTGGTGACGCTCGCGGTCTTCGTGCCGTTCGCGCTCTTCTACATGCACCAGCCGCTGAAGATGAATTTCGTCTGGGCGGGGCTTTGCCTGGTCGGCGCGGTATTCTTCATCTTCCGATGAGCGATCCGACGGCGAAGGCGTGGGCGGTGCTCTTTGCGCGGCTGGTGCTCGGCCTGATCTTTTTCATGGCCGGGGTGTGGAAGGTTTTCACGCTCGGTCCGGTGGGTCATGCGGAGCGCTACTTCCTCCCGTTCCAGCACACGTTTCTGCCGGTGTGGTCGTTGTGGGCGGTCGGGTTCACCATTCCCTTCGTCGAGCTGATCGCTGGGGCGATGGTGATCGCTGGATGGAAGACGCGCTACGCCCTGGTGGGCCTCGGCGCGGTCTTGGCGATCGTTACCTTCGGACACCTGCTCGAACATGCGCTGTACGCCTTTCACGAGCACGTGATCCCGCGGCTGGCGCTGCTGTTGTTCCTTTTTCTCATGCCGCGGGAGACCGATCGCTTCTCGCTCGACCGGCTGTTGCAACGCCGCGCCTGATGCGTCTCTGGTCGCTCCATCCTCGGTATCTCGACGCCAAGGGGCTGGTGGCGCTCTGGCGGGAAGGGCTGCTGGCGCAGGCGGTGCTGGCCGGGCTCACGCGCGGCTATCGGAATCATCCGCAGCTCATTCGCTTTCGCGAGCATCGTGATACCGCGGCGGCCATGGGTATCTACCTGGGTCATGTCGCGGACGAAGCGAAGGAGCGCGGCTACCACTTCGATCGATCGAAATTGCCGCGGAGGAGGACATCGATTCGATTGACTGTTTCCGACGGCCAGCTAGCGCGCGAATGGCAGCACCTCCTGGCCAAGCTGCGCGATCGCGATCCCGCGCGACACGCTCGTTACGTATCGATCGATGCTCCCGATCCGCATCCCTTCTTTGTCATCGTCCCGGGGCCGGTCGCTGACTGGGAACGGGCTCGAGCGCAAAGCGGCTAGAATCGGGCCATGCGCACACTTGCGGACGTAGCCCTCGCGGTCGTGGCCGTGCTTCACCTCGGCTTTCTTGTTCTGGAGATGTTTCTCTGGACCAAGCCGTTCGGCATGCGCACCTTCCGGCTTTCGCCGGAACTGGCCCGCGCCACCGCCGGGCTGGCCGCCAATCAGGGGTTGTACAACGGCTTTCTGGCCGCGGGATTGATCTGGGGCGTCATCGGCGGCGACGGCGCCTACTCCATCCGCCTCTTCTTCCTCGGATGCGTGATCATCGCCGGCGTCTTCGGCGGGATCACCGCCAAGCGCTCGATCATCTACATCCAGGCCCTTCCGGGACTGCTGGCACTTCTGGCGGTGCTGCTGGCGCACAAGGCGGCGTGATCGTTTACAGCGCCGCTCGCAGTGCCCCCAGCTTCTGCACGAATCGCGACGGCTCGTAGCGCTCGCGGTTCTTCACCTCTTCGAAGAGCGCATCGATCGCTTCGGTCATCGGGCTCTTGAGCAGGCGCGGGTTGTTGCGGGTCAGGGTGGCGGCGAGGCTCTGCAACGCCAGCGCGGTCTGTTCCGCGGAGTGGACGTCGGAGTTGAGGATGAAGTCGGTCTCGCCGGTGATGCTGCGCATCAAGGTGCGGACGTCGTCGTCCTTCCAGCTCAGCGCGGCGATCTGCGTGGTGACGGCGTCGATGGCGCGCCGCGCTTCGTTGGCGGCCTGCAGGACTCCGTTCGAATCGTTCATCTTCGAGACGCGCACGGCTAGGATCTGCACATCGTTGTCGAGCTTCTCGCGCGCCGAGGGTTTGGCGCGGCCGACGATGAGACGGAGGACGGCCCAGTGCTGCGGGCTCCACGACGGCAAGCCCGCGCGGCCCGGCCAGCCGCGTTCCTGGCGCCAGCCGCTGGTCTCGAGCGAGTGGTGGCAGTTGATGCAGCTCATGTCGGAGAACTCCGGCCATTTCTCGCCGCGGGCGTGGCGGGCCAGGTTGTCGAGCGACTGGCTGAAGGCGGCGGCCTGGCCGACGGCGAAGGCGCGCGCGCCGTGGGTGTCGGTCGAGTCTTTGGCCCGGCGCCAGTGTGGCGGCATGGTTTCGGTGTAGTTGTCGAGCTCGAAGGCGAGGATGGGATGGCCGGAGGCGATCAGCTCGTGATCGACTTCCTTCTTGTCGTTGCCGAGGTGGCAGGAGAGGCAGCCGGAAGCGCGGGTGGGGAGATTGCGGAGATCGGTCATCCCGCGTGCCACCGACTGCTCGTGCGTCCAGCCGGCCTGGGTGTGCTCGGCGCGCCAGCCGCTGGCCGGGCCGTGGCAGGCTTCGCATTGCACGCCGTCTTCGACGTCGACTTTTCCGGAAACCAGGCGCGCCGGAACGTTGGTGGTGTGGCAATCGAGGCAGACCGCTTCCTGATAGGCCTTCCCCTTGAGGCGCATGTTGCGAGCCACGCGGGCGGAGCGTTCGTTGAAGAGGATGTTGTAGGCCTGGGCGTGGCGGTCTTTGCTCAGCCAGGTGTAGTACTCGTTCTGCAGGACGTGCGAGGCGTCGAGCGGTTGCGTGGATCCGTGGCAGCCGGAGTTGGCGCAGGAGGCGACGCCGTCGTAGTGGTTGGGGGTTGAGGGCGGTTGCACCGGCGCGGGCGTTGGCGCGGGAGGTTGCTGTGCATTCGCCAGGACGGCGGTCATCAGCGCGAGAATTACTATCATTCGTTTCATCGTCATCACCTCGTGACCGGCTTCGTCGTCGGCGTCTCGCTGACGGTGTAGAGGCTTCCGTCGCGGAGGTAGAGCCGCTGCATCTCGGGGAGCGTCATCGGGCGGGCGCCGATGCGGTTGAAGATCGAGACCTGGTTGCCGCCTTCGTCGACGGCGCGATCGCGGTCGAGTCCTTTTGAAACCGCCAGCGCCGGGCCGCGCGTGTGCCGTACGGCCACCAGACGCGGCGCGGGACGCGGGCTGAAGCCGGCGTAGCCGGGCGTCCATTCGGGCGAGAGGAGCTGGTAGATCTTGAGCCCGTACTTGCCGTCGGCGACGTAGGCGAAGGTGGAGGCGTTCGTCGATGCCACCTTCACGTCGTTGGCGTCGTGCGGACCTTCGTCGCTCCACGGCAGGATGGCCGGCTTCTCCGGACGTTCGACGTCGACGATGACCATGCCTTTGGCGCCGCCGCCGACGTAGGCATACGTTCGGGCGACGTAGACGCTGCGGGCGTCGGGAATGGCCACGCGTCCGGCGATGCGTGGATGCGATGGGTCGGTGATGTCGACGCTGGTCAATCCTTCGGCTGTCGTCACGAATGCATAGCGGAACTGGACGCCGATGCCGGTGGCCTCTTTCAACTCCGGAACCGTGGCCACGATGCGCGGCGCCAGCGGTTTGTCGACGTCGACGATCACCAGCCCACCCTCGGCGCCGATGAAGACCCAGCGTCCGGCGATGTAGATCGAGCGGGCGCCGTTGAGCGCGCCGCCGGGGTTGAAGGTGACCGCGCGGTTGAGGAAGTTGTTCGAGGGATTGGCGTCGGCCAGCGTGGTGACGTCGATGAGGATCAGTCCTTCTTCGCGGTCGGCGACGTAGACGTATTTGTAGAGCGGGTGAATCGGCTGTTCTTCGTTTTCCTTGATGAACTGCGTCTGGCGATTCGGGTCGACCGGCATCGTCGTCGGCAGCGCGACCGCCGAGGCGAATTTGGTCTTCACGAACGTGCGCTGGCCGAGCGGGGAGACCGGCTGCGAGACGATGCGCTCGGAGAAATCTTTGTTGTCGATGTTGGCGATGTCGTAGACGCTGAAGCCTTCCTCGCCGTTGGCGCTGTAGATGAACTCCCCGCGCATCTGCAGCGAGCGCGAGTCGCCGTGATGCTCGTGCGCGACCTGCAGCTCCATCTTGTTGGCCTGGTGCTTCGCGTAATAGTCGGGATAGACGATCTTGTGGAGCGACGATCCGATGACGGCCTGCGGCTCGTCCCACTCGGTGACGCAAACGCCTTCGAATCCGCCCTTGCCTTCGGCCACGTAGGCGTAGCGGCCGACGAAGTTGACGAAGTTCGTTCCCTGCAATAGCAGCTGCGCCATCCAGGCGTTGTTGTCGTTCTCTTTGGTGATGTGGCAGCTTCCGCAGCCTTGCGTCTCGCGCGTGCGCACGGTGTGCGGGACGTGGGCGTTGAAAGCCTGGCTCGAGTATCCGGGCGAGGAGATCGGCGGCTGCTGGATGTAGATGCGGTCGCGCAGCGCATTCGTCGAGCTGATCACGAGTGCTGACGATGACCGCACCGGCGCGAGGCGATGTCCCTTCGTCGTGCCGTTGACGCCGAGCATGAAGGCGTCGGTGCGGATGACTTGCGGGTTGTACGACGCGTAGTTTCTCGTTTCGCCGCCTTCGTAGTGATGCACCTCGGCCTTCACGTTCTGCTCCTGCGGCAGATGGCAGCCGGAGCACGAGGTCATCCACGAGGTGTGGCAGGCGTAACAAGTCATCTTGGCGTCGGCGTGCGCGAAGTTCGCGCTCGATGAGGTGCCCCACGTCGTGCCGTCGCGCTGGACGGTCTTCGCGTACGCGCTTCGCTCGTTGTAGTGCGCGTTGCCGGGCGTGATCGAGTCTTTCACCTGGATCACTTCCCACTGCATGCCGGGATTCAGCATCGAACGTTGATAGAGCTTGCCGTTGACCCAGACGAAGCGGCGCTGACCGAAGGGAGTCGTTCCGAGGCGAAGGTCGGTGCCGCCGGCGGGGGCGGCGGGGCCGGAGGTGCGCAGGTTGGTGTAGGCGTCGGTGTTGCCGTGGCAGTCCTGGCACTCGATCTCGATGTTGTTGCCGTACTCGGCGTAGATCTGGCCGTTGCCATGCTCGTCCTGCGAGAAGTGGCAGTCGGCGCAGTGCATCCCTTTCTCGAGATGGATGTCCTGCAGGTGGACGGCCTTGTTGAATTTCGCGGGATCGTCGAACGAGACGATCTTTCCTTCGGCGTCGAGCAGGTTGCCTTTGTGGTCGCGTTTGTAGACGGCCATGAAGTTCCAGCCGTGGCCGTGGTAGTCGGCGAACTGCGTGTTCTTCGCCTGCGAATTGAGACTGGAGACGTTCTCGAGGAACTTCTCATCGCTCCACAATCCGCGCGGCGCGGCCCCTTCGGGATTGGCGTCGAGCGAGGCGCGTTTCTCGATCTCGGTCGGATATTTTTGTTTCTTCGGCCAGAGCAGCGCGGCGTCCGACTCGTAGTCCCACATCGTGTAGCCGAGGTAGGTGTTCACGAAGGAGTTCGGTTGATGCATGTGACACGACATGCACTGGCTGGTCGGAACGGCGCGCGTGAACTGGTGGCGCAGCGGGTGGCCCTGCTCATTTTTCGGAATCGATTTGTCGCCGGTGATGGAGAGACCGGTGTTGCCGTACTGTCCGTAGCCGGCGGAATGCAATGGATCGCGATCGTTGGCGTAGACGACGTGGCATCCGGTGCAGCCGGACGAACGATAGTCGCCGGGATGATCGTTCGTGCCGAGGAACGACAGATGCGGATCGTTGAGCCGCGTTTTGTTGAGATTGATGAGCGCGGGGGAGATGCGCAGTCCCGTGCCGCGGCCGCGATTGCCGAGGCGGATGTCGGGCTTCCCAGCCTCACCCTCGGGCGATGGATTGCCGATGTCGGGGAACGAGCTGCTGCCGGAGATGCCGCCGCGCTCGAAGGCGCGGAAGTACTCGGCGGGCTGGAAGACTTCCCAGCGCGGCAGCGGGACGAGAATCGGCAGCGCGCCTTTGGCGATCTGCTCCGGAGTCGGCGGCGTGGCGGGCTTGATCGATGTGGCGTTGCCGGCACGGTTGTAACTCTCGCCGAGGAGTCCCTGTTTGCGGCTGACCAGACCGTTGGCGTAGCTGACGGCGGCCCAGAAGACCGCGGACGTGGTCATCGTGCTGCGCGGAACGGCGTTGACCTGGCGCTGGTGGCAGCCGCCGCAGGTTTCCTGCGACACGCGCAGGTCGCCGGGGTTGATGAACTTCACGAACTCGGGCGACTCTTGCAGCAGCGCCGTGTAGCTCCGCTGCGGGTTGGCCGAGGTCTTCCAGATCTCCGGATGCAGCGGCTTGACGTGCGCGGCGTCTTTCGTGCGGGCGTTGCCGTCGCCGCCGTGGCAATCGGTGCAAGCCAGCTTCACCGCGGCCGAGGCGTGCATCGGTTCGATTCCGTTGTGGCAACTGAGGCAGCCCGGACTCTTCGCATCGGCCTCGGCCTGCGTCTGGCGCATGAGCGGCGGGAGGTCGGGCGACGACTGCGCGCGGATGGTCATAGCGATCACGGCGAACAACACCGTCGTTCCGAGAGCCGCGAGGAATCCATGCCTACCAATCGAGAGTCCTTCGCCCCCGCGCCAGCGGGGGAGAAGGTGCCGAAGGCGGATGAGGGGGCTTTCGCTCGTACGCCCCTCACCCGCACTTCGCTTCGCTCCGTGTCTCCCTCTCCCCGCTTCGCGGGGCGAGGGTGGCTCGGTGGGTGAGCACATCGGATCGTCCGTTTCGTTTTTCATCAGAAGGTCAGAATTACGTTCGTGAAGACGTGGTACAGCGGCCGGTCTTTTTCATAGATGTCTTTGAATCCGCGGCCGGGGAGGAGGACGGCCGTGCCGCCGACGATGATGATGTTCTGGTTGAGCATGGGCCGGTAGCGAAGGCCGGCCGAAAGATCGGTGCCGAGGGTCTTGTGGATGTTGCCCTGGAAAAGAATCGCTTCGACCGATTCCACCGCATCGAGGCGGATGTAGTTGCCGGTGAAGATGGCCTTCAGCCGCGGCGTGACGTCGACGTCGAGTCCGGCGCTGGCGATCTGCACGCCGGGATTGACGTACTGCGGCTGGCCTTCATCTTTGGAACTCCGAAGACTGGTCAGGAGCGAGCCGCGTTCGACGAGGGCCACACCGGTGGTCGGAAGGCGGATGCCGAGGCGGTTGAAGAACGAGAAGCCGCCGCCGGCGAAGTTGGGACTGTCGAAGATGGCGTCGAAGCCGCGGGCATTGCGATCGCGCGGATTGCGATCGCCCGAGGCGTAGAAGAGCGCCAGGCGCGGGCGGTACCAGTCGCGATCGTAGGAGACTTCGATGGCCGCGCTGGCGGCGCCGATCTTGACCGCGTTCTTGTCGCGCAGATTCGGATCGGGGCCGGCGATCGGATTCAACGCGTCGGTGCCGAAGACGTAGTAGATGGCGTGGTCGACGTTGAACCGGCCGATGTGTCCGAGACCCGACTCGCCGAGGTACGTGGCCCGGATCTCGTGCGGCGTGAACACGCCGACCGGCGCCGGACGTACGAGGATCCCGTTCTTGTCATAGTGGAAGGTGGCTTCGTCCCGGACATAGTGGACGCTGAACTGCTGCGTGTAGCCGTGGACGAGGAAGTCCTGCCAGTAGACGTTGGCGATGGCGACCTGCTGGTCGCGGAGCTCCATTGTGTTGAGGCCGGAGTTGGTGTCTTTCTCCAGCCGGTCGAACACTGCCAGGTTGTACTGGTAGCGATTGGAAGCGAAGTTGCCGAAGACGCGGACGCCGAGGTTGGTGTCGTTGAAGAGAAAGCCGCGGAAGTCGCTGTTGAACGGCTGTGAGCCGACGCGGATGGAGATGAAGTCGTAGTTCGGTGATACGTCCTTGAGCTTGCGCTCGTAGAAGAACTCCTGCAGCGAGACCGCGCCGTCGGTGCGCGTGGTGCCGCGGCGAACGTCGGGCTTGACCAGGCCGTTCTCGCGCAGGTGGACGTAGTTGAGATTGCCGATCAGCGTCGCCTTCCAGCGCTGCGTGATCGGCTTGAAGGCGGTGTCGCCCTGGAAGAGGTCGAACGAGGCGATGACGTTTTCGTTGAAAAGGTTCTGGTTGTCCTTGCCGAAGACCGTGATCGAGGTCGGCTTGACCGCGCTGACGCCCGACGGCGTCGGCAGCGTGCGCGATTCGGCGAGGGTGTCGCTGATGCCGGTGAAGGCGAAGAACCAGTCCTTGCCGAAGATCGGCAGGTCGCCTTTGATCAGGTTCTGGTTGTACGGATCGAGCGTGGCGCCTTTCGTTCCGACCGGCCGCCCTTTCGATTTCTCGGTGAGCTCGTACGGCGGCGGCGCGATCCGCCACCGGTCGGTCATCTCCTGATACGACTCCGGATGCGGAATCTCCGGCGTGCCGTAGCGCAGTACCGGCTCGATGATCGGCTGCCTCTGGATGTTGCCCTGGATCTGCACGCGCAGAAGCTGCGTGGCGGTAACGCCGCCCGAGGTGGCGGTGATGGTCCATGTGCCGGTTTTCACCGGCGGAGTCCAGAGCAAAGTCCAGTGGCCGGTGGCGTCCGCCGTGGTCTGGCCGTTGCCCGATTTCTCGATGGCGACGGTGATGATGGCGCCGGGTAACGACGTTCCCGTCAGCATGAACGGGACGCCCTCGGTGTAGACGGGCTGATCGTCGTTGATGGTGATGGTGGATTGCTGCGCGAACGCCGCGGTGGCGAGGAGGAGCAGCATCGCCAGGACGATGAATTGCCGCCGGGCCGGCGGCGGTACAGCCGGCGAGCCGCCGGCGCTACGCTTCGCTTGCGCTACGAACACGGCTTTCCTCCGCATTCGGTGACGCCTTCGGGGCTGCGGGGGAACTTGAACATCGGGAGGCGGGCGCCGTTGACTTTGAGCTGATCGGCCCACTTGTCGGTTGGCGGGAGGAACGGGCCGGCGCCGAGGTAGGTGACGTAGTCGTCTTGTTCGATGCCGTCGCCGCTGACGCCGAGTCCGCCGACGAGTTTGCCGTTGTCGACCAGCGGAGTCGATCCGGCGAAGAAGGTGACGCCGTTCTGGTTGTTGTTCGGCGCCTGCGAGCCCTGGCTGCAGGTCTTGGCGATGTTCGGCAGAAAGAGCGTCGAGTACCACGGCCCGTTGCCGACATCGAAGGCGGCGGAGTCGATGCCTGGCGGGTAGAGCGGCTGCGCGCCGAAACCGATGGTGCGCGTGGTGACCCAGAAACCGGCGGGGATTCCGGGCAGGTCGTTGCGGACGTTGGGATCGTTGGAGTTGAAGTAGACGACGTTGCGCGCCTTGGCCGGGACGACGTCGACGGCATCGAAGAGCGCGTCGGGCATGCGGTAGTGGGCGAGGATCGTCCCGTCGGTGTCGGCGACGGAGATGACCATGCGCGAGTAGCTGTTGAGCGGGAGGCGAACCTGCGCGCGGGTCTTTTTCGACGCGGCGACGGCGCGCTGCACGATGGCGTCAACCTGCGAGGCCGTCAATCCGCCGGGGAAGGCGCTGGGGTTCGGGCCGACGAGATAACCGTTTGGCGGACAGCCGCCGTTGAACGGTCCGTAGACGAAGGTGCCTGCGGTGAATCCGGCGGCGCTACCGGCCGAGGTGCCGGTGAGTTGCTGCAGTCCGATCGGCAGGCCATCGGAATTGAATTTTAGTTTTTGATCCGGTCCGAGAAATGGCAGGCGGATACCGTCGATGAAGACGTTCTGCGGCTGCGGCAACGGGTAGTTCGGCAGCGGGATGATCGGCGCTACGCCGGCGTTGAGTGGACCGAACGCGCCGGTGACGGCGGCAAATTCGGCGAGCTGCGGATCGCCAGGAATGCCCACGACGCCGATGGCGCCGAGGAGCTTGCCGGTGCGGGCGATGCCCTGCTTGACGGCGCTGGTGTCGAGGATGCGATACAGCGGAATGCCGCCGGCGTTGACCGGACGGTTGTCGACGTCCTGCGGATACGGCGGATCGTCCGGCAGAATTTTTCCTGTGATCAGGCCGGGGCCGCAGCCGGATCGGTCGGTGATGGGGCAGGGCTTGGGAGCGCCGGTGAATGCGGCGAATTGTCCGATCGATTTCGCGCGCGGCACGCACTGGTTGGCGTTCCACGGCACATTCAGCTCACAGCCGCGATTCGACTGCTCGATCCCGTACAGCGCTCCGACCGGTGCGTTGACCACGCCGGGCGGGAAGTGAACCTGCGCAATCGTCCGCACGGTGCGCGACGAGAGGGGCGCCTGACTGTTGCTGAAAAACGCCGCCGTGCGGGCCACGCCGAGGGCGATGTCGTCGTTGGCGGGATTGGCGTTGAGCTGGCGGAAGAGCGCCACCGGCCGTCCGGTGCGATCGACGATGGCGATGGTGGCGGTGTCTCCCGAAAGCGCCGTCGCTGCCGCCTTCACGATCTCGGCAGCCTCGGCTTTCGACATGGCGCTGAACGATTCCGGCGCGCCGCTGCCGATCGTGCCGTCGGTGCAGAGGTCGGGCACCACGGCGCTCAGCGGGATGGCGCAGGACGGCGGATCGGGCGTAGTGGCCTGGACCTTTTCGCGCCTTCCGGTCGTGCGGCCCTGCGCGAGACAGACGGCGGCGACCGAAAAAATGAGGATCGACGTGACACCGGAGCGCATCCGCGGTCTCCCTCCACCTCTTGCTAGATCTGGTACACGAACGTGGCCGCGTTGTCGGCCAGGACGAGAATGTCGCCCCGTTTGAGCTGCACTTCCGTGATCCGTTCCCCGCCGGCCTTGCCGAGGAACGTACCGTTCGTCGAGTTCTGATCGATGGCCATCACCTTACCATCCCGCGGAATGATCCGCACGTGCCGCTTGGAGATGCGGTTGTCGGAGATAGCGATCTGCGACATGGCCGGATCGCGGCCGATGTAGAGACCACCCTCTTCGATGATGAAGCGCTGCCCTTCGAGCGCGCCGCCGGTACATTGCAGGAGTCCGTACCACTGGACCATTACGGTCGCGCCGTCCGTGGGGGCGGTGGGGACGGGGGCCATCTTGGTGACGTCGGGTGGTTTCGGCGGCGGCGGGGCGGCCGGAGACGCGGGAGGCGGTGGTGCCGGAGTCTCGTAGCCTTGCAACGGCGGAATCTTGTCCGTCGGCGTGTCCGGTGCGGCAGCCTTGCGCACTCCGGCGGCGCGATCGAGCTCGCCGGCGCGAATGCGCTGGAAGAGTGCCAGCCCTGCCGGCACCAGGACCACCAGCAGCAACAGGACGATGGCCCACAGTAAAACCGTCTCGATCATCCGGGGTCTGCCTCCAAGCTCCTTCGATGCAGTTGGGTTGCCCTTTGCGGCAGGAGCACCCAATTTCGTCAACAAAATCTTCGAATGCTCATGATACTCATGACAGGTCGCGCAACTGCTGGATGTTTTCGCGGACTGCCCGCCGTGGCATCCAGTGCAATCGTTCCGCACGGGCATCAGCACCTCTGCAGTGTTAGTGCTCTGACGGGCCTTTTCGTGACACGACTCGCAGGAAAGATTGCGGTGCTGCGTGTGCGTGAATTTGGCCGTGAGGAACCAGCGCGTCGGGATCTCGGGCGGCTTCGCGGCCAGGCGCGTGCCGGACCGCTCGAGGATGTGGCACTTGCTGCACTTGACCTTGACCACCTGCTCGGCGTTGAGCACGGCGCCCTGGTCGGGCGTTGACGGCGGCCGCAGTGTGAGGATGCGCCGGACTTCCGCCGGACTCTTGCCGATGATGTCGCGATTGCCGGCGTAGGTGGCGAGGATGAATCCATACACGTCCGCCGGGTTCCCCCCGTGCGGCACTTCGGCGTCCGGGAACCTCGGGTCAAAGGTCAGCTTGTGGCAGCGCTGGCAGGCGTTCTTGAAGGTGATCGGAGCGGGATCGATTTTCCCTTTCGTCTCGACGAGCTTGTGGCACTGGACGCACTGCAGCTCTTCGCGCCGCCCTTCGCCGTTCAAGACCGGCTTGAGGTGCAGTTGGTGATTGAAGAGGAGCGTGTCGGGATCGCTGCGCGGAGTGAATTCGGGATGCTGATCGCCGAAGGAGAGGATGTGCAGGATCTCCTTCGGTTTCGCCGCCAGCGCTTGCGGGTCTTTGACGTGCGCGGCGATGTCGCCGTGGCAGGAGACGCAGGTGGCGTCGGCCGAAGCGGCGAGTCTGGCCATGCCGCGATGTTCAGAATGACAGTCGGCGCAGGCGGGAGCACCTTTTTCATTTTCCGCGTGCGGCAGCTTGCCGTGGCATTCGGTGCAGCTGGTGTCGGAGACGCCGCGCCAGGGGTTGTGACAGGCGTGGCAGTTGTTGCCGATCGATTCGCCGGTCTTCGGATCCTTCGCCCGCGCGTGCGCGGAGGAGATCCCGCCGGGCATGAAGGCGTTCTGCTTCTCGGGCTTGGTGATCTCGGCGATGGCCAGAAAAGCGCCGATCAGGAAGATGGCGACGAGCGAGAGCTTGGTGAGCCAGGCGCGTTTGAGGCGGAAGGCGTCGACGTAGTCGATCTTTCTGGCCTTGACCGTGCCTCCGCGCGCGCCGGCGATCGGGGCGGCTTCGTCGTCATCGCCCGAAAACGATCCGGCGCCGGTCGAGGTGGAGCTGACGCGAATGAAGAGCGGCTTGCCCGGCTCGAGCACTTGCACTTCGATGCGCAGATCTCCGATCTCGATGACGTCGCCCTTGGCCAGCCGCGCCGACTCGACCGGCCGGCGGTTGACGTAGGTGCCGGTGATGGAGCCTTTGTCGGTGACGGTGAAGCCGCTGGCGTCGCCCTCGATGACGGCATGCTCGAGCGCGACCGCCGGATTCTCCGAGCGCAGCTCGGCATTGGTCCCCCGCCCGATGCGAAGCAGATCGCTCCGCACCTGCGTCAGCTCCAGCCCCCTGCCGGATGCGCGCTGGATGACGAAGCTCATGGAAGGGCCTCGGCTCTCACCACGCGACCCTCCCATAATAAAAAACGGCCACCACATGGATGATCGCGAAGAGCAACAACAGGATCGTGAACGGAATGTGGATGTAGAGCCAGAACTCGAGGATGTTCTTGTAGCGCTGCTGGTAAATGAGGCGGATCAGAAGTTCTTTGCGCTGTCGCGAGACCACCAGCATCTGTCGCAGCTCTTCCTGCTCATCCTTTTGCACGAGGCCGAGTAAATTGGTCCAATCGCCTCCCATTGGTGCGGGACCGCGGCGCATACGCGCGAAGAGCAATCGCCATCCGGCTAGCCATCCCGGCTCGCCTTCGCGGATCAATTGGTCGTAAATGCGTTGAAACGGCGCGGAACGTCCCGACGCAATGCGGGACATCTGCTTCGCCAGCTGATTGAGCTGATCGGATATCTCATCCGCTGTCAGATTGGATTCGACTTCGGTCAACAGCCTTGGGATCGTTACATAGAGGATCGCGCCGAGCACGCCGCTCGATACCACGATGGCCACAAGAATCAGCGTGGCGACGGCGACCTTGTCATTGAATCGTCCGCCTGTGTGATAAATCAAAATCACCAGCACGAGAATGCCGAGGTAAATGTGGGATTGCATCCACTGCTCGATGGTGCCGAAAGTGGAGCGATACCAGCGCTTGCGGATTCCGAAAAACGCCAGGAGATAGCAGAGAAAAAAGCCGGTGATGCCGTAGAACAATCCCCAGCGCGAGCCCCCATGTGGGTATTCGTGTTGTTTGTACCAGATGAAGGAGGCAGTGAACGCGAAGAGCAGGAAAAAGAAGATTCGGCGCCAGAGGACGCCGCTTCGCGCTATCGGCAAGGCATGCTCCCGGATAAGAACACCGCACAGACAAGAGTGTCTGTGCCACATACGGCAGCATGTTGGCAGGAGCAGTGTTTATGTGGCACAAACACTCCTGTCTGTGCCGTTGATGCTTGGGAACAGCCGGCCATCACCGTTCCCCTCGCGTAATAACCAGCTCTTCCAGCGTCGACCGATACTCCTCCGGAGTCAAACGAATCGCCGCTCCCGTCGGGCAACTGCGCACGCACGCCGGTCCGCCTTTGATTTCACGACACAGATCGCATTTCACCGCCACCGTCTGTTCGACCTCATCCGCGTGACCTTTGCCAAACAGAGAGGCCACCCAGGAGAAAATGGTCTTCTTCGGCTCCTTATGGATCATGAAAATGTTGTCATAAGGACAATTGCGTTCGCAGTTGCCGCAGCCGATGCAATTGCTCTTGATGTAGACCTCGCCGCGCGGGTCGCGGACGATGGCGTCGGGCGGGCAGTCGAGCATGCACATCGGGTTCTCGCACTGCCAGCACGAATTCGGCGCCAGCAGGTTGTAGAATTTGATTCCGGTCAATGACAGCCGCGCCTGGCCGTCTCGGTGAACGCCTTCGCATCCGGCAATGCAGTTCCCGCAGCGGATGCATTTGTGCTCGTCGATGATCAGCGTCTGGGTCCCCATCACCACTTCCTCGCGGATCAGATCGTTGAGGATGTTGCCCGATCCCGGCGTGGCGTCGGCGATGAGCGAGGCAATGCGGCGTTCTTCCAGCTTCTGCAGAGGCGCCTGGCGCAGATCGGGATGTGCGGCCAGGAAGTTGTTGAAGTCGCGCTTGGAGAGTTTGATCAGATCGGACGGAAAGATCGTGGTCACGGTGGCCGTCCGATCGATGTCGGAAAACAGCGCGGCCTCGCCGAAGAAGTTGCCGGCCACGAGGTACGACAGCACGACCTCTTTCTCGCCTGACTTCTTGGAGATCTTCACCATGCCGTTGCGGATCAGGTAGAAGGCATCGGCAGGGTCACCTTCCTTGAAAACGATGGCGTCTTTGGCCAGCGAGTTGACCACCGCCAGTTCCACCAGCTCGCCCAGCTGGGCCTCGGGGATCTCAGGAAAGAGGTAGCCGCCGAACGCGCGCAGGAGGAAGGCCTGATCGACCAGAGCTTTTGCCTTGGGAGCGGCGCCGAGGAGCTTGAGAATCGCTTTGCGGGGGATTTCGATGATGCGCGTCGGTCCGACTGCGCGCGCCGTGGCCGTGCGGCGCCGCCCGGAGATGAGGCTCATCTCGCCGAAGAAGTTGCCGGCCGTCAGTTCGACGATCTTCGATTCGACGTTCGACTTCTCTGGCGTCTTCCACAGCTCGACGCGGCCGCCGGCGATGATCAGGAAGTCGTTGGTGTAGTCGTTCTGGCGAATGATGATCTCGCCGTCGCCGTACTCGCGGACGCGCGCGGAGAGGAAGGTCTCGCGCAGCTGTTGCTCGTCGGCCGCGGCCAGCAGGGGCACGCGCGTGCGCAGAAAGGCGATGCGCTCGCGCACCGTCCCTTCCCAGAACGGCAGGCGCTCCTTCAGCACAGCCTCATCGGCCGGCTCGACCTCGCGCCCCATGAGGTGCTCGACCACCTCGTAGCCCTGATTCATCCCCAGCTTGATGAGATCGCGCCCGCTGGCGGCGCCGATGAGAAACAGTCCGGGCACGCTCGATTCGTGGACCTGGCTGAGGATGGGCCTCGAGTCCTTGCCGGTGCCGCTGTAGGTGATGCCGATCGATTCGAAGAACTTGCGCGGCGGATCGGCGCCGAGCTTGAGGAAGATCAGCTCTGCCGCCACCCGCGTGACGTCGCCGCGCACGGTGAGGTCGGCGTAGCCGGGATAGACCTGCTTCACGCTGGCGGAGAAGTAGATCGTCATCTGCCCCGTGGCCTGCCGGCTGAGGACCTCCTTGATCAGGACGTCGTTGGCCCGCGTGATCTCCGCGCCGCGGACGATCAGTCCGACGCGATTCTCATCCGCCAGTGCGATAGCGATTTCCAGCGCCGAGTCGCCGGCCCCAACGACGAGCAGATCCTGATCGCGATGCTGCGCCGGATCGACGAGCCGATAGCGGACATGCGGCAGATCCTCGCCCGGCACCCCAAGCTTGCGCGGGTTGCCCTGGGTGCCCATGCCGAGGATGACGTTGGCGGCGTCGTACTTGTCGCCCTTCGCCGTGGCCACCTGAAACCTGCCGCCTTCCTTCTTCACCGACTTGACCTCGGCGTTGAAGACGACGTTCAGCTTCTTGTCGCGGACATGCCCGCCCCACGCCGCCAGAATCGATTCCCGCGACCCTGCCTGAAACGGCACCTCGCCCCGCGCCGGAATCAGCATCGGCTCCGCCATGACGTACTTGCGCGCCTGATAGGCGTCGATGGTGTCCGCCAGATGATCGGTCCTCTCGAGCAGCGCGTACGAGAGCCCGTTGGCCTGCGCATGAGAAGCCGCCGCAAGCCCCGCCGGCCCCGAGCCGACGATGATCAGGTCGAAGGAGGTCATGAGGTTTCGACTGAGGAGGTTACCACCGAGGGGAGGGGAGACCGTTTTTCACGCGGAGGCGCGGAGACGCGGAGGGGAGACGTTCGATTGCGCGTGATATCGGCTAGGTGGGGTTTTGGGGAGTATTCAAACCGAGAGCAATTGCAAGCGCGCGATCCAAATCCGCGATCTTCTCGTCTGAAAGACTGCCGACGTAGTCAGTAAGCGCGGTCTTGGCGATGCTCACGAGCTCGTCGCAGTGAATGGCGCTATCGTGCTTCAGCCCCTCGTTGACGCCGACGGCTACCTGCGCCGTGGTAAGCCGAACTAGACTGGCGCACACGTCACTGACGAGAATCGCGAGTCCATCACCGCTTGCGAGCGACGAGGACGAACACCCTCGATCGACGCGGATCGCCGCCCGAGGGATGGCGCACGCGATACAGCTCGCCGCGAATCACGAGATGACCTGATACTCGAGAACCTCTACAGCTTCCTGATTCAGTTCGTCGGCAAGCTCGTTGATCCGGGCGGTCTCATCCTGGAGTGGCGGGGACTTGTGAAGGCGTCGCCGCACGGCTTCGGTGACGAAGGCATTGCGATCGGCAGCTACGTCATCGATCTGCGCTGCCAGGTCGTCCGGGAGGGTGATTTGAACGCTCATGTTGGAGGGGTAGCAAATCTCTCATGCGAAGACGCGAAGGCGCGAAGATTTGCCTCCTCCGCGTCTCCGCGTCTCCGCGCCTCCGCGTGAGTCAATGTCTGAAGTGCCGCTCGCCGGTGAACACCATCGCCATCCCTCTCTCATTTGCCGCCTCGATCACCTCGGCATCCCGCACGGAGCCGCCGGGTTGGATGAGGGCGGTGATGCCGGCGCCGGCGAGGAGGTCGAGGCCGTCGCGGAAGGGGAAGAAGGCGTCGGAGGCGGCGTAGGTGCCTTGGGTGGGGAGGATCGATTTCATGATCGCTACTTTGGCGGCGTCGACGCGGCTCATCTGGCCGGCGCCGATGCCGACCGTCTGCGATTGTGTAGTCAGGACGATGGCGTTCGATTTGACGTAGGCGCAGACGATCCATGCGAATTCGAGGCCGTCGAGCTCCTCGGGGGTGGGGTGGCGTTGGGTGACAGTCTTCCAAGTGCTTCCCGGCACAGACAAGAGTGTCTGTGCCACATTTGTCTCTCCAAGCTCCACTGACTGCGCACTCTCGGGAGCACGATGTGGCACAGACACTCCTGTCTGTGCTCCGGCAGTCACGCGATCGACACTCTGCGCGAGGATGCCTCCGGCCGCGCTCCGGTAGTCGGTGGTATTGGTCAGCGGCGCGGCAACGATCAGCCGGAGGTTCTTCTTCCTCGCCAGAACTTCGCGTGCGGCATCGCTGAACGACGGAGCAACGATCACTTCGAGGAACATCGACTCGACGATACGGGCACTCTCTTCGTCGAATTCGCGATTGGCTCCGATGATGCCGCCGAAGGCGGAGACGGGATCGGAGTCGATGGCGGCACGCAGTGCCTCGGCGACCGATTCGCGCCGGGCAACGCCGCAGGGGTTGGTGTGTTTGATGATCGCGGTAGCCGGCGTCGCGAACGCGTGGGCGAGGCGCATGGCGGAGTCGAGGTCGAGGATGTTGTTGTAGGAGAGCTCCTTGCCTTGGATCTGCTCAAACGGTTTCGCATCGCGCGGGACGTAGAAGGCGGCGGTTTGCTGGGGATTTTCGCCGTAGCGGAGTTCCTGGGATTTGTGAAGCGAAAGTGTCAGTTCGTTCGCCGCCGAGGCCGGCGGCGGTCCAGCCGGCGCGCCGCCGGCGCTACGCTCGGTGAGGAAGTTGGCGATGGTGGCGTCGTACGCGCTTGTTTTCTTGAAGACTTCGACGGCGCAGCGGAGCCGGAAGGCATCGCTGATCTCGCCGGCTTCGAGCTCGCGCAGGAAATCGGCGTACAGCGACGGGTCGCATAGCGGCAGCACGTGGCGGTGGTTCTTCGCGGCCGCCCGCAGCATCGAGGGGCCGCCGACATCGATCTGTTCGATGGCCTCGGCGATGGTCACGCCTTCTTTCGCGATCGTCGCTTCGAAGGGGTAGAGGTTGACCACGACCAGGTCGATCGGCGGGATGTCGAGGCGCTGGACGTCGGCGCGGTGCGATTCTTCGTCGCGATTGAAAAGAATCGCGCCGAAGACGCGCGGGGTCAGGGTCTTGACGCGGCCGCCGAGGATTTCGGGGGCGCCGGACCATTGGGAGATGGGCGTGACGTCGATGCCGTTGCCGTTGAGATGCTTGGCGGTGCCGCCGGTGGAGAGGATCTCGACATCCTTGGCCCGCAGCGCGCGGGCCAGATCGACGATGCCGGTTTTGTCGGAGACGGAGAGGATTGCTCGCTCGATTTGCATGCAGGGTGTTCAGCGCCGGACGCTGCCGCCGGCCGATCTCCAGATGAAGTAATAGAGGTTGACGGTGTCGGTGATGGCGTGGGAGTAACAGACCGAGGCCACTCCGAATGCGGTCGAGCGGTCGTCGAACGTGGCTCCGTTTCCGCGGCTGTACTCCTCGGACATGAGCGGCCCGAGGCGCGTGGTGCGCGTGAACATCTTGTCGAGGTAGCGCTCGAGCACGAGGTTCGAATCGAGACCGTAGAAGACTGGCGCGAAGCGGGCCAGGCGGCGCTCGAAGTACTGCTCGAAGTCGGTGCGTGCGGCGGCATCGTCGTCGCCGATGTGGAAGGGATTGTTGGCGTCACCGACGAGGTGGGAGAGGTTGCCGAGCTCGCCGGCGACGAGACTCATCGGCTGGTTGGTGCGGATCATCTTGACGATGCCGCGGGTCTGGGCGTCGATGCGCTCGCGCAGTCTGCGGCGATGAATGTCGGTCCCCTCGGTGGCCAGGGCGTCGTCGACGCCGCGGAGGTATTCCTTGCGGTACTTGTTGAGGATCAGCCGCAGATCGGGCGGCGCCAGCTCGGCGCTTTTCGTGGCGATGCGCTGATCGGAGGCGCGGGTCCAGGCCACTGCCGGCGCCGCGATGGAGAGGAAGAGCAGGGCGGCGGCGAGGCGTTTCATCGGCGGACGCGATGGTACATCACGCTGCTTTTGACGAACACGTTGCCCTGCTGACCGCATGCGCGGCGTGTCCGAACGTGTTCGGACGGCCGGTCGTCGGCGCCGTTGCGGGCGCGCGGGTGATGCTGGTCGGGCAGGCGCCGGGACCGCATGAAGCGGACGCGCGGCGGCCGTTCGCGTACACCGCTGGCAAGCGGCTTTTCGGCTGGATGGCGGAGCTGGGGATCGATGAGGCGACCTTTCGCCAGCGCGTGCAGATCTCCGCGGTGATCCGTTGTTTTCCGGGGAAGGATGCCAAGAGCGGCGGCGATCGTGTTCCGGACGATGCGGAGATCGCGCGCTGCGGTCAGCACCTCGATCGCGAGATTGCGATTCTGAAGCCGAGGCTGGTGATTGCTGTCGGGACGCTGGCGTCGCAGCAGCTGATCGGGATCGCACAATTGAAGGACGCGGTGGGACGCATTCATCGCGCGAAGCGGGCAGGACGGATGTTCGACGTCATCGTCCTGCCGCATCCGTCGGGACGGTCGACGTGGTTGAACAAAGCGGAGAACGCCGCGTTGATGCGGAGCTCACTACGTTTGATCGAAATGCATCCGGCATTCGTGGCCACGTTTCGATCGTCTGCTTGATCGCAGCAGACAAAGGCTTTCACCACAGAGGCACAGAGGACACGGAGGGTTTTCTCTGTGACCTCTGTGTCTCTGTGGTGAAACGCCTTCCTACTGCGTGACGCAGGGCAGCACGCGCGTCTCCGCGCCGCCCGCGTCGACGCCGAGGAGCTTGCCGAGCGTGCGGGCAAGGAAGGTTGGCGCGACCGCGTCGTCGAAACTGCCCTCGCGGATGCCGGCGCCCCAGAGCATGGTCGGGACGTGCTGGTCGGCTTCGACCGGCTGGCCGTGCGTCGTGCCGGCCGGCGGATCGGAGTAGTTCCAGATGTAGCCGGGCTTCAGGGTCAGCAGCACATCGCCGGAGCGGTCGGCGCGGAAGGAGAGGCGGACGGCGGTTTCGATCGGGGAAGCGCTGGGGTTGGTCATCAACAGCTCGCTGTTGGTGAAGGCGCCGGAGACGCCGTCGATTTCGGCGGCAGCGTTGCGGACGACGCGTTTGACACGCTCGCCATCGAGCTTCAGGTCGCGCACGCGTGTCCAGTTCAGGTAGATGGCCGGCTCGTCGAAGTAGATGATGAAGGCCTCGGTGAGCGGCGTGGCGTCGCTGACGTTCACGCCGAGTTTTTTGGCGATGCGTTTTTCGAGCTCGCGGCGCTGGATTGTGAGGTCGGCGAAGGTCTTCGCAGTCTTCGGTGGATTGCGCAGCCCAACCCTTCCGCCCGCCTTCCCCATGTCCTTTGCCACTTCGGGAATCGACTGCACGCCGTGATCGGCGGTGATGGCGAAGGTCCAGCGGTTGCCGAACTTGGCGTCAAGGTCGTGGAAGAAAGTCTCCAGATCGCGGTCGGTGCGGACGACGGTGTCGGCGGCTTCGAGCGAGTCGGGGCCGAAGGCGTGGCCGCCGTAGTCGGGCGAGGAGAGGCTGACGAAGACGAGATCCGGGTTCCCATCCTCGGTCCCAAGCCCTTCGGCGTCGATGAGGCGCTCGGCGAATTGCAGGACGAACTGGTTGCCGTACGGCGTGTAGGTCAGCGCGTCGACGTTCTTGATCGGATGCGGAAACGACACGCCGAGCTTTCTGGGGTCGGACTTCCACTTGCGCAGCGATTCCGGATCGTGCGTGACGCGGGCGAGATCATCAGCAGGGATGTACGTCGATTGCTCCCAGACCGTGTGCGCGGCGGCGAAGGCCGGGATGGTGGCGTTGAAGGCATCGAGCAGAGGCTTGTCGAAACGGTAGTAGGCGCTGGAGACGAAGCCGGGGAGCGCGGGATCGAACCAGTAGGCGGCGTTGGCTTTGCGGCCGGCCATGAGAATGGCGGCGCGGTCCTTGAGCGAGACGCCGAAGACCTTCGATTTGTCGTAGCGTTCCTGCAGCCGGTCGCCGAGCGAATCGGAGGCGAGGTTGAGCGGCGAGAAGCCGCCCCTGGCTCGCTTGTCGTCGACGCAATAGTCGACCGTGCCGGTGGTGCGGTCATACCAGTTGTTGGCCACGATGCCACTGCGCGCCGGCACGTTGCCGGTGCCGATGGCGGCGTGTCCCGGTCCGGTGTAGGTGAACGCGTAGGGATAGAGCGAGTGCGTGAAGTTTGCGCCGTGCTTGAGCACGCGATTGAATCCGTCCGGCGCCAGCCACGGCTCGAAACGGGGGATGTAGTAGTAGGGAAACTGGTCGATGGAGATGACCACCACCAGGTCGGGCCGGGCGGGCGGGGTTTGGGCGGGGAGGGAAGTGGTGCAGAGTACGAGGGCGAGGACGAATGTCAGTCGGCGCATGGCGCGGGAGTTTACCGAGATGAGCAAACCGATGTGGACTTGTCCCGAGTGCGGCCGGTCGTTTGCCAATCTCAATCAGACGCACACTTGCGCTGTCCTCGGCGATCTTGACCGGCACTTCGCCAAGCGCGGGCCGGAGTTGCGGGCGCTGTTCAATGCGCTGGCGGAGGCGGTGAAATCGTGCGGGCCGGTGGAGGTGCTGTCGGAGAAGACGCGGATTGCGTTTCATCGGCGCATGTCGTTTCTCAGCGTCTACCCGCGCAAGGATCACCTCATCCTCGGCTTCGTCCTCGCGGAACGTCTGGAGCATCCGCGATTCGAGTCGGTGCAGACGTTTTCTCGGCGCAATCACCTGCACAACTTCCGGCTGCGCGGCATCGGCGAGATGGATGACGAGTTTTGCGGATGGATTCGCGCCGCGTACGACGTTGGCGAACAGCGGCACTTGCGACGATGACGCGGGAGCGCCGCCTCGTAGGGCGGCGCTCCACATTCGTCATTGCGCGGGAACGTACGTCGGATCCTGGGTCTGCATGTCGATGACGGAGCCGTAGGCGGTGATCTTGCCGTCGCCGTCGATGACTTTGATGCTGACGCGGGCGTTGTAGGCGGTGCCGACGCCGAGCTGCTGGAGGACGCGGAACTGGCGGTATTCGTTGGCGGCCAGCGGGATGGTGACCTTCGGTGCGACCTTGGCGTCGGGGAGGAAGACGGAGACTTCGACGGTGGCCGGTTTGCCGCTCACTTCGGCGATGCCGAGGTTGGTGCGGTAGCGCGTCGAGTCTTCGACCTGCAGGACGTTGAGGATGCGGCCGCCCTTGCCGACGCCGTCGTTGGGCGTCACCGCGGCGATGTACTGGCCGTAGGTGCCGCCGCCGTCGACCTGGTTGTAGGTGCGGCCGGTGACGATGAGATTGGCGTCCGTCTGCGTGTCGACGTGCATGGCCCCGCCGATGTTGGTGACGCCGAACTTCGAGGCCAGAACGTTATCGAGCACGCTCACTTCGCCGGGATTGATGGTGAAGGAGCGGGCGATGGTGTCGGTGCTGGCGCTGCCGGTCTGCGGGTAGAGGGTCATGGTCACGTATTGCGGATCGGCGCCGGCGTTGAAGAGGCGGAGGTCGCTGCGCCAGTTGGCGCCGCCGGTGCTGAGGTCAGCGACGCCGGGGAGGACGAAGCTGTGCGCGGGCGTTTGCGCCAGCGGAACGCCGGTGACGAGCAGCGGGTCGGTGGTCTTGTTGTCGACGATCGAGGCGTAGGCGGTGACCTTGCCGTCGCCGCTGACGACTTTCACCTCGACGCGGCCGTCAGTGAGGGTGATGCCCTTCGCCGCCAGGAAGGAGTTGAGCTGCTGCTGTTCGCCGGCTTTGAGGTCGATGGGGATGTCCAGCAGGTTCTTGCCGGCCGTGTCGAAGACGCTGACCAGGACCGAGACCGGTTTGCCGGCCGCTTCGACGATGCCGAGGTTCGTGCGGAAGGCGGAGGATTGGGAGATCTGCTGCAGGCTGAGAATGCCGGCGCGGGCGTCGCCGCTGACCTTGCCGATGAAATTGGCGAAGGGGACGGCGGGGATGAACTGGCCGAGCGTGCCGCCGGCGGACTGGTTGAACGTTCTGCTGGAGGCGATGGTCGAGAAGGAGACGCTGACGTCTTCGGGCAGCGGTGTGCCCTTGCCGCTGGTGTTGAGCGGGCGGACTTCGAGGACGCCGTTGGCGGCATCGCCGAGCGCGCCGACGCCGTACCAGTTCTTGACGATGTCGTCGAGGGCCATGGTGTCGTTCGCGGCGATCGAGATCTGGGTCTGCTTGATGGTCGACGAATCGGCCGGGGTGAAGCGCAGCAGGTAGCTGATTTTCTGAGCTGCTGTATTCGTAATGCGCACGTCGGAGCGCCACTGCGAGTTGATGCCGTCGAGATGGCCGACCGAGGGGATGATCAGCGAGTTCGCGGACGGCGTGGAGCTGCTGGCGGGCGAGACCGGCGTGACCACGCTGACCGAGACCGGGATGCTGACGGCCGGCTTGGTGTCGAGCGCGCCGATCCGCGAGGCGGAGCCGGGGAAGGTGACGATGATGGTGGCGGTGAAGGTGCCGTTCGGCAGATCGGCCGGATCGGCGGAGACGGTCAGCGTGAGACCGCTGGCGGGGAGGATGCCGCTGCTCGGGGTGACGGTCAGCCACGGTTCGTCAGTGGTGGCGGCGAAGGCGATCGCGGCGCCCTGGCCGGGGATGAAGACCGTCTGCACGACCACGTGCTTGTTGTTAATGTCGACCGTGGAGCTCGGGCCCTGCGAGCTGATCGGCGGGATGGGGACGATGACCACCCGTTCCGCGGATGAGTAGGCGCCGGGTCCCTGGCCGCAAGCGGCGAGGGCGCGGACGCGGTAGAAGAATGCCGTCGGCGTGGTGGCGCTCTTGGTGAACGCTTTCGAGGTGCCGGAGACCTGGAACGTATTGGCGCCGTCGAACGACTCGGTGGCCGATTCCTGGAGCTCGTAGGTGGTTGCGCCGGTATCGGACCACTGCACGGTGTAGCTCTGGCCGGAGCTGGAGGTACCGACGACCGAGAGTAGCGGCGTGGCGCCGCAGACGTTGAAGGTGCCGTTGGCGGAGACGAGCTGTGTGCAGTTGGCGATGCCGAGCGCCTGGACCGACCAGGTGACACTGCCGCCGCCGATGGGGAGGGTCAGTGAGGTGCCGGTGGTGTTGCCGATCTCCTGCGTCGACGCGCCGCCGGCGGAGGCGAAGATTTTGTAACTGGTAGCACCCGGAACGGCGGTCCAGCTGAACGTCACCGGCGAGGTGACAGTGGCGCCGTTCACCGGCGAGGTGAGCGTTGGCGGCTGCGAGCCGCAGGCGGTGGTCCCGATCTGGGTGGTGACGTTCGAGGTGTCGTTGCCGGAGTTGCTGTCGGTCGATGTGCTGCTGACGAAGGCAGTGTTGGTGACGGTGCCGGACGCCGCGGTGACGGTGTAGGTGGCGGTGATGGTCGCCGATTGGCCGTTGAGAAGCGTGCCCAGACTGCAGGGGAAGGCGCCGGCGCAGCTTCCGCTGTTGGAGACGAACGACAGGCCGGCCGGAGTCGGGTCGGCCACGCTGACGCCGGTGGCGGTTGCGGGACCGTTGTTGACGATGGTCAGCGTGTAGACGACGTTCGAGCCGGGAGCGGCGGAGGCGGGGCCGGTCTTGAGGATGAACAGATCGGCGGCCGGCGCGCCGAACGGGGTGGTGACGGTGGAGGTGTTGTTTCCCGCGTTCGGATCGGTCGTCGTGGTGGTTACCGTGGCGCTGTTGGCGATGCTCGTCCCGGTGAAATTGGCCGGCGTGGTGAAGGTGGTAGTGATGGTCTTGGTCTGGCCGGGAGTCAGCGTCCCGATGGCGCAGGGGAAGGCGGTGGTGCAGGCGCCGGTGTTGGAGACGAACGTCGTCCCGGCCGGGGTGGGATCGTTGACCGTGACCGCGGAGGCATCGGAGGGGCCGTTGTTGGTGACGGTGATGGTGTAGACGATCGGGAAGCCGGCGGCGGCGGAGGGGGGACCGGTCTTGGTGATGGCGACGTCGGCGCTGCCGGTGATCGACGTCGATTTCACGGCCGTGTTGTTGGCTGAGGTGGGATCGTTGGTCGTCGTCGAGACCGTGGCCGTGTTGGTCACGGTGCCGGAAGCGCTCGGGCTGATGGTGTAGGTCGAGGTGATCGTGGCGGTCTGCCCGTTCGTCATCGTCCCGATGGAGCAGGGATAGGCGGTGGTGCAGGCGCCGGAGTTCGAAACGAAGGTGAGGCCGGCCGGAGTCGGGTCGGTGACCGAGACGCCGGAGGCGGTCGAGGGGCCGTTATTCGTCACCGTGACCGTGTAGACGATGCTCTGGCCGGCGATGGCCGAAGCGGGTCCGCTCTTGGTGATGTTGAGATCGGACTGCGCGACCACCGTGACCGATTGCGAGGCGGTGTTGTTGCCGTTGTTCGGATCGCCGGTGCCCGAGGTGACGCTGGCGGTATCGACGGCGGGACCGGAGGTGGGGGCGGTCATCGAGAGCGTCAGCGCCGGCGCGGAGCCGGAGGGGGCGATCGTCGTCGCGTTCGTGCAGGTGGCCGCGCCGCCGCTGAGCGAGCCGCAGCTCCATCCCGCGCCGGCGAAGGTGAACGAGGTCACGCCGCTGGGGAAGGTGTTGGTGATGGTCACCGTGCCGCTGGTGGCATCGGGTCCGGCGTTGAAGGCTGTGATCGAGAACGACAGCGGGCTGCCGGCGTTGACGGGATTGCCCGAGGCGGTGTTGGTGATCGACAGATCGGCGGCCGGCGAGACGGTGGTGAACGCCGGTCCGACGTTGTTGTTGGCGGTGTTGGGATCGAATTCGGTGGCGGTGACCGAGGCGCTGTTCGCGATCGTGTTCACCACGTTGGCGTTCAGAATCAGGCTGACGTTCACCGACTGATTGGCCGAGAGCGAGCCGAGATTGCAGGTCACCGTCCCGCCGGAAGGCGTGCACGGACCGACCGAGGTGGCGCTGACGAAGGTGGCGTTGGTGAAGTTGTCCGTGACCACGACGTTGGTGACCGGCGTCGGGCCGTTGGTGACGGTCAGCGTCCACGTTCCGTTCTGGTTGTGGAGCAGCGACGGCGGCGCGGTCTGGCCGATCAGGAGATCGGAAGCGGTGACCACAGCGGTGAGGCGGAGCACGTTCGGCGTGCCGGAGACGAAGGCGTTCTGGAACGAGCCGCCGCCGCCGAAGGTGGGGAGGTTGTAGGTGGCGAAGTCGCCGCTGCGGGTGGAGAACCTGAGGACGTCGAAGGTGTTGCCGCTCGCCGGAACGAAGGCGTTGAAGAGCGAGACGTTGAGCGTGCCGCCGAGCGTGACGCCGGACGACGTGCCCTCGACGACGTCGAAGTTGGAGGTGCCGCCGACCTTGAGATTCATCGATCCGGCGGCGCCCTGGCTGTAGGCCCCGGTGATGATGATGCTGCCGGCCGTTGCCGGGTTGCCCGGCGCGACGATGCCGTTGCTGTTGTTGACCGGGGCGGAGACGGTGCCGTTGCCGGTGAGCGATCCGCCGGAGAGGGCGATGGTGGAGGGCGAGGAGATCGAGCCGCCGAGCAGGTTCGTCGAGCCGGCCGTCTGTGTGAGTCCGCCGGTGAAGGCGAGGGTGCCGGCGTTGGCGCCAATCGTCCCGCTGTTCATGAACGGCGGCGCGATGGCCTCGGTGCCGGCGACGTTGCGTTTGGCCGTTCCGACGTTGGAGATGGCCGTGCCGACGCCGCTGACGCCGATGCCGGGTCCGCCGTCGATGTTGAAGATTCCGCCGGAGGCGTTGGTGAGGACCGCGCCGTTGGCGAGGATCAGGCCGTTGGTGGCGGAGCTGTAGCTGAGGGTGCCATTGTTCACCAGCGGGCGGCCGTCGAGGGTCATGCTGGCGGTGAGTCCGTCGAGCTGGAAATTGGCGCTGGCGTTGACGGTCAGCGTGCCGCTGCCGTTGATCGTGCCGCCTGTCCATTCGGAAACGGGGCTGGCCGCGGTGAGGTTGATCGGACCGCTGCCGCCGAGGACCGCGGCGTTGTGGACGTTGAGCGTGCCGATCGTGGCCGCCGAGTTGAGCGTGACGCTGGCCGCGTTGACGGTGAAGTTGGCCGGCGTGACCGTGCCGCTGCCGATGGTGGAACTGCCGCCATTGAACTCGATGAAGCCCGATCCGGTGAGGGACGAGGGAGCGTTGAAGGTGTTGTTGCCGGTGAAGACAATGTGCGCTCCGCTGGCGGCGGCGAAGTTGCCGCCGTGCGTTCCGGCGCCACCGAATTGGAGCGTTCCGAGGTTGCCGGCGACGGTGCCGTCGTTGTTGAACGGCGCGCTGAATGCGGCCGTGCCGGTGCCTGACGATTTCTGCAACGTTCCGGCGGCGTTGTTGTGGAAGAGCGGCGGGACAGCGAGATTCGCGCCGAGGGGAGCATCGCCCTGCACGGTGAAGACGCTGTTGTTATTGACGATCGCGCCGTTGGTGAGCTGAAGCGACGAGCCGCCGTTCTGGTAGGTGACCGTGCCGTTGTTGTTGAACGTGCGCGTGTCAAGCAGCGAGTTGAGGTTGTTCGACATCGTCAGCGTGCCGCTGTTCGTGGTCGCGCCGCTGCCGGCCATCGTGCCGCCGCCCCAGGCGTTCGAGCCGGTGAGCGTGAGCGTGCTGCTGCCGTTGATCTGTCCCGAGTTCAGCGCCAGATCGGAGAGCGAGAACGGCGCGGAGAAGGTGACGGTGCCACCGGTGACCCAGAAGCCGCCGCCGCTGCCGCCCCAGGTGCCGCCGTTGATCGTGAACGTCGATCCGACGCCGAAGTTGATGGCGGCGGGGGATACGGCGTCGAGGGTGCCGGTGCTGGTGCCGGCCATCAGCGTCAACATGCCGCCGGACGGTTTGATCAGGCCGGTGGCGTTGTTGGTGACGGTCGGAGCCACGCTGGAAGAGCCGGAGGTGAGGAAGTTGCCGCTGTTGACGATCGTGGTCCCGCCGCCGCTCTGCAGGAACGCGGAGTTGTCGGTCACGCTGACGGTGGCGCCGCTCTGGTTGTTGATCGAGCCAGAGCCGAAGAGCGTGAGCTGATTGCCGGTGCCGCCGGTCAGCGGGTGGTATGTGATCGTGCCGCTGTTGTTGATCGTCTTCGAACTGAAGAGCGGAGCGCCTGACGAGCTGCCCGAGACCAGGAGCGTGCCGCCTGATGCGATCACGAACTGTCCGCTGCCTTGCATCGTGCCGCCGTTCCAGGTGTAGGTCCCGCCGCTGGGAACGGTCAGGCTGGCCGATCCCTGCAAGGTGCCGGAGTTCTGGATGAAGTTCTTGGTCGAGCTCGCAATGTTGACCGAGACGACAGCGCTGTTGCCGGTCATGCGCAGCGCACCCGGCTGGCCGTTGTTCAACGATCCGCCATTGAAGTTGAAGGTGGCATTGAAGAAGTCGATGAAGTTGGTCGGCGATGTGGCCTGCAGCGCGCCGCCGCTCAGCGTTCCGCCGTTGTTGAAGATGATCGTGCTGCCGGAGGTCGGCGAATTCGCGTCGGTCGTGCCGGCGGTCTGCGTGTACTGGACGTCGAAACGGAATCCCGATCCGCCCACGGTCTTCTTGACCGTTCCGGAATTGTTGAAGATGTTGATACCGGCGCCGTCGGTGAGCATGGAGCCGTCGCTCTGGATGTCGAGCGTGCCGGTGTTGTTGAACACCGAGCTGCTGTTGAGACTGATGGGCTGCGTGACCGCCGACATCGTCGCGTTGCCGGCGTTGTCGATGGCGTGCGTCGTCATCGAGCGCGCGCCGAGCTCGCTCAGCATGTCGAACGTCGTGCCCGAAGTGATGATGGTGTGGCCGGTGCCGGCGAGCGTGCCGCCTGTCCATTTGAACGTCGCTGGCGAGCTGATGGTGAGCGCCGCGGGTGTGGTGAAGGTGCCACCATTCAGTTGCAGGGTGGTGTTGTTGATGGTCATGGCCGCGCTGGTGGCCACGTTTCCGGCGTCGATGGTGACCTTGCCGCCGCTGAACGTCGTTCCCGGCGCCCAGGTATACGTCTGCGAGAACGGCACGGGGAACCACACTTCGGTGCCTGGCGACATGGTCCATGGCGCGGTGCTGATTCCGTCGCCGTCCAGCGCCAGAACGCCGCCGGTGACGGAGACGCCGCTGCCGGCGTTGTTGAACTGCGGCTTGACGATGAACAGGCTGCTGTTGGTTTTGTTGAACTGGCCGTTGTTCGTGATCGAAACCGCGGAGCCGTCGGTGTCGATGGTGCCGCCGCCGATTGCGGTGAAGGTGCCGCTGCTGACGGTGATCGCAGCGCCATTTTTCAGCGTCAGATCGTTCGTGGGAGAGTTGTAGACGATGGAGCTGCTGTCGTTGAGCGCGCGGCCGTCCAGTGTCATCGGTCCCACGGAGCCGGTGATTGCCAGAACGCCCGTCGACGCGATGTTGAAGGGACTGCTGCCGGTGATCGTTCCGCCCGTCCAGTTCGATGAGCCGAGGATCGTGATGGCGCCTGAGCCTCCGAGGGTTCCGGCACTGATGTTGAGGTTCGGCGCGCCGCTGAACGTCGTGGCGGTGTTGATGTTCAACGTGCCGCCGGTGACGTTGATGGTTCCCGATCCGGAGAAGACGCCACTGCTGGCGAATGTCCCGCCGGTGACGTTGATGGCGCTGCTTGCGCCGGAGGCGCTGATCGTGCCGGTCGACTGGCCGCCGCCGCCGAGATTCAGCGGCGCCGAGGAGCTGTTGCCGAGCGTGCTGCCCTGGTTATCGACCGAGGCTTGAATCGACGATCCGGTGGTGCCGCCGGTCTTGTTCACGCTGGCGGTACCGCTGATGCGCAGTTTTCCGGCACCGGCGGGAACGGCCTGGATGTCGAAATCGCCGGCGATCGCGAGCGAGCCGGGCGTGGTGGTCTCGAAGACCGCCGAGGCGCCGTTGATGGTCAGCAGGTGATTGATGTTCGACGGCGCGTAGGTCATCGTGGCCGCGCTCTGGATCGCGCCGGTCAGCGTCATCGGTGCGAACGAGCCGTCGAAGAGGAGCGAGGCGGAACTGGGGATGGTCAGCGGTCCCGTTCCGGCGATCGTTCCCCCTTCCCATTTCAGGCCGGTGCCGGCGCTGATGGAGGCGTTGAAGGTCTGCGTCCCGCCGACGATCTTGACCGGCGTGATGCCGCTGAAGGTCGTGCCGCTGTTGAAGGCGTGGCTGCCGTCGAATCCGATCGTCTGCGAGGTCGAGCCGGTGAGGAACGACCCGCTGTGCACGCCGCCGCCGGCGAGTCCGAGTCCACCGCCGGCGCCCGCGCCGGCAACGGTGATCGTGCCGTCGTTCTTGACGAAGCAGGAGATGGAGTTGAAGCCGGTGCCTGAGGTCTTCTGCATCGTGCCGCCGCTGGCGATGGCGATCGATTCGGTGCCGCTGCCGGCGATGGCGGCGTCAGTCTGGATGGTGAAGCTGGCGCTGCCGAGGACGTTGATCTTGGCGCTGGTGTTGAGGTTCAGCGTGTTCGTGGTCGAGCTGTAGCTGAGAAATCCGGAATCGTTGAAGGTGGTCTGGCTGATGAACATCGGCCCGACCGAGCCGGTGAACTGGCCGTTGTTCGCGGTGATGGTGCCGGGGCCGCTGAGGCTTCCGCCGCTGAAGGTGAATGTCCCGCTGCTGAACTGGATCGTTCCCTGGCTGTTGAACGTGCCGCCGCTGACGTCGACGCTGCCTCCGAAGCTGGCGATGTTGGCCCCGGTGTCGGATCCCATCGTGCCGCCGCTCTGCACCGTGAAGACATTGCTACTGGTGGCCGCGCTGGAGTTCTCCAGCGTCAGCGTGCCGCCGCTGGCGATCTGGATCGGGACGGAGCTGGCGGAGCCGCTGATCTGAAAGACCACCGGGTTGACGAACGTGTCCACCCGGAGTGTGTAGCCTCCGCCGAGCGTGACCACGGCCGTATCGCCGGTGCTCTGTCCGGGAAAGTTTCCGGAGCAGCCACTCCATTTGGTGGTGTCGCTCCAGTTCGTGACGGGCGAGGTGCTGGTGAGCGTGCAGGTTGCGGCGCTCGCATCGACCGGAGCCAGCGCCATCGCTGCGAAGAGGGCGATGACGGTGAAGAGCGTCGCCCCGAGGGAGGCGCCGATGATGCGGAGGCTGCGCTTCTGGGCGGCGTGGTTTTCGACGGCGGACGAAGGGTTATTCAGTGTCGGCATGGGCGGCACGAGGCTCCTGGCTGTTCGATGTCACTGGGTATGCGGGCAGACGTCGGGCGCATCAAAATAACGGAATGGGCGAATTGTAGGGCACATCATCGGTCAGGCCAGCGAGGGCGGCCGTGACGAAACGCACTAACTTGCTGGGCGGTGCTCGGTTGTCGGGTACTCGGTTGTCGGGGGTCAGACAAACAAAATGCCGCGAAGCAGCATCATTGCTCTGCTTCGCGGCATGGGTGACGGTCGTTTTCGACAACCGACAACGCGCGCTACGCCCGCTATTTCGCCGCCACCGAGGTGCCCCCAATCCTCTCCGCCTGATCGATCATCGCCAGGAAATCGCGGCGGTAGCCTTCGAAGTCGCGGCCGAGGGATTTCTGGGCCAGCTGGCGGGCCTCGCCGTAGCTGGCGTCGCCCTTGTTCTTCGAATCGCGCAGGAGCATGCCGAATTCGGCGATGGCGGAGGCGAAGCGCAGGTTGTTCGAGGCGGCGTTGACGTCGGCGTTGTTGTCTCGAACGGTGTAGGTCAGCAGCTGCGAGGTCTCGCTCTCCGGCTCTTTGTAGCGAAGTTTGAGCGTGAGCATTTCGGACGACGCGGTGGTGACTTTGGTCGACTGGTACTTGAGGGGATCGACGCCCGAGGTCACGGCCTCGGCTCCCGGAGGCACGATCTCGTAGAGCGCGGTGACGGAGTGGCCGGCGCCGATGTCGCCCGCATCCTTCGCATCGTTGTTGAAGTCCTCCTTGCGCAGGATGCGGTTCTCGTAGCCGATGAGGCGATACGAGGCCACCTTGGCAGGATTGAATTCGATCTGCAGCTTGACGTCCTTGGCGATGGTGAAGAGGGTCGCTCCCATCTCCTCCACCAGCACCTTGCGCGCTTCGGCCAGCGTGTCGACGTAGGCGTAGTTGCCGTTGCCCTTGTCGGCCAGCAGCTCCATCTTCGAGTCTTTGATGTTGCCGCTGCCGAATCCGAGGACCGTGAGGAAGATGCGGTCGCGGCGCTTCGATTCGATCAACTGTTCCAGCTCGCCGTCGCTCGACGCGCCGACGTTGAAATCGCCGTCGGTGGCCAGGATGACGCGGTTGTTGCCGCCCTCGAGGAAGTTCTGCTTGGCTACCTGGTAGGCCAGCTTGATGCCCGCGCCGCCGGCGGTAGAGCCGCCCGCTTCGAGATTCTCGATCGCCGAGAGGATCGCTCCCTTGTTCGTGCCGGGCGTCGACGGCAGCACCAGTCCGGCGTTGCCAGCATAGACGACGATGGCCACGCGGTCCTGCGGCCGGAGCTGGTTCACCAGCAGCTCGAGGCCCTGCTGGACCAGCGGCAGCTTGGTGGGCTCCATCATCGAGCCGGAGACGTCGATGAGGAAGACCAGGTTGTTGGCCGGCAGGTCTGCGGTTTTCATGCGCCGCCCCTGCAATCCGACGAGCAGCACGCGATGCCGTTCGTTCCACGGACACCCGGCCACCTCGGTGGTCACCGAGAACGGCTGCGCGCCGGAGGGATCGGGATAGTCATAGGTAAAGTAGTTGACCATCTCCTCGATGCGCACGGCATCGCGCGGCGGAAGTTTTCCATCGGCAAGGAAGCGCCGCACGTTGCTGTACGCCGCACGGTCGACGTCGACGGAGAAGGTGGAGAGCGGGTTGTCGGCCGCGGAGAGGAATTCGTTCTCGACGAATCTTCCATACTCCTCGGTATTGAAATCCTTGGCGTCCGCCTGCCTGAGATACATGGCCGGGACGGCCGGTATCGGCGCCCCGCCGGAGACGCCGACGATGCCGCCGGCAATGCCACCGACGACACCACCCACGACACCGCCTTCGACGCCCTGCGCGACTTTGGGGGCCGCGGTCGTTCCGAGGGCCTCATCGATCTCGGCCGGCTGGACCTGCGAGGCTGGCGGTCCGTTGCGCGCTAGCGGCGGAGGCGGAAGCGGTGCCGCATTCGGCTTCACTTCGCTCTTGCAGGAGACGAAGCACAGAAATGAGAAAAGGATTGCGGAGAGGATGAGCACAACGCCATCGAGGGCGGATCGGATCTGTCGGTTTTGCATGGGTTCCTCCGTTTCGTGTCGTTGGACACGGGGAGTGGAGGGAACGAAACTGGCTCGCCAGCGTAGCGCCGTCGGCTCGACGGCTGTACCGCCAGCGGCTCGCTGGCGGTTTTCCATTGCCGCCGAGCCGGCGGCGGTACAGCCGGCGAGCCCGCCGGCGCTACGCTTGCTACCTTCGCTTGCTCGCTCGATGCACCGCCGCCTTCGGCCTTGGCACCTGGATCGGCTCGCGCGCTTGTGTCGCGCGCGGGCCGGGATTGATGTCGCCGAAGTAACGCATCTTGACCGTCGGCGAGAAGTACGCGCCGAAGGCGAGCTCGCGGTTGATGAAGAGCGCGTCGGGCGAGCGGTAGACCTTGCCGTTCTCCACGTAGACGTACGTTCCGGTCAGCGTCTGCCGCAGGTAGTCGCGCGCGGCCTGTTCATCCTCGGCAGGGACGTCGACGTTGGTCAGATGAACGACCTCGGTGCGGTCGATGTGCTCGACCACGATCGTCCTGCTGTCGATGACGTTGGCGAATCTGGCCATCGGAACAACGGCCATCACACGCGTGGACACAACGAGAGACACACAAAGAATGAATCGTTTCATAGTCGTTTGTGTGGTACGGAAAGACGGAGAGACAACCGCGCAGGAAGGGCGGCCTTCGGGTGGGAGGCGGGAGACTAGCACGGGTGTGCGACAATCTGCAACTGGCATGTCGGGACGGGAGGGAAAGCGCAGTTTGACGCCGCGATCGGGCTCGCACCTCTTCGCCCTCCTGCTCATCCCCGTGGTTGCGGTCCTCGGCTTTTTCCTTTGGGGCTTTCTGCACGGCGCGATTTCCGGGCTTCGCCGGCCGACTCCCGTTCCGCACACCGAAACCTCGGTGCTGGCAGTGCAGCCGCGGCCTCGCGGCAACATCGTGCTCATTCTCGACGACGTCGGTTTCGATCATCAGCCGCTGGCGACGGCGATGGCCATCGATCCGAACGTGAATTTCGCGGTCCTCCCGAACGGCAAGCGCTCGACGGAGTTCGCGGCCACGCTGCACGATCGCGGCTTCGAGCTGCTCTGCCATCTGCCGATGGAGCCGGAAGGCTTCCCGCGCATTTCGCCCGGCGACGGCGCGGTGCTGACGTCGATGTCCGACGCCGAGATCGGCAAGACCACGCGGACGAACATCGAAGCGATCCCGTTCGCCCGCGGGGTGAACAATCACATGGGCTCCCGAGCCACCACCGACCGCCGGGTGATGACCGACGTGCTGGCGGCATTTCCGAAGGGGATGTACTTCATCGATTCGCGCACCACCGGCGGCTCGATCGCCGGATCAGTGGCGCATTCGATGCGCGTGAAGACGGCATCGCGCAATGTGTTCCTCGACGACGTGCAGGACGTCGCCGCGATCCGCAAGCAGGTCGACGAGCTGGCGCAGACCGCGGCATCACACGGCGTGGCCATCGGCATCGGCCACATGCACCCGACGACGATGCAGGTGCTGACGGAACAGGCGCCGCGGTTGCGGGCGCAGGGGTTCCGGTTCGTGCGGGCGAGCTCGGTGGTCGAGTAGCTCCTGGGAGCGCGGGCGTCCCGCCCGCCGTTCCTGGCAGCATCCTGCCGGACGGCAGGCGGGACGCCTGCGCTCCCAGGAAGTACACTCCGCGCGTCCCAATGCTGCTCGCCCTCTTCCTGATCGACCTAGCCGCCGGCCTTTATCTCTTTCTTCCGCTGGTAGGGAGGCGCAACGCAGGGGTCAAGTTCTATCGGCTCATCCTCATCACCAGCGGCGCGCTGGCGCTCTGCGCGCGCGTGGCGTCACAGCTGGCCAACTCGCAAAACGTGTTCGAAGCGATCGCGGTCGGATTGACGATCATCGTCTACGTCACGCTTCGCTATCCGAAGCGATTGATCTTTCGCATCCCGGCCGCGCTTCTCGGAGTCGTGTACATCGTGGCGCCGGTGATGGCGTGGCAGGAGGCAACGCATGCCTCGCTCGCCTGGTCGATCGCCGGTGCGTTATCGAGTATCGCTCTCCTCGGAAGCGTCAACCTGGCCATGCTCCTCGGGCACTGGTATCTGGTCGTGCGCGGCATGGCCATCGATCCGCTGAAACGGCTGACCATTGCTACGCTGGCGGCGACCATCGTCAAGGTCCTCGTAGTCACCGTCGCCATCGTCACCGGCGGCGCCTGGTACGAGGTGGCCGTTCGGCAAGGCATCTTTTTCTGGATGCACGCCGGATGGGGACTCCTCGGGCCGCTGCTGCTCTATCCGATGGTCTGGGGAACGGTGAAGATCCGCTCGACGATGGCAGCGACGGGGATTCTCTATGTCGATGTGGTGGCGGTGGTGATCGGCGAGGTGCTCGGCGCGTGGCTGAGCGCCATCGTGCACTTGCCTGTGTGAATCGCGAAGCGCAGTTAATGTCCTTCTTCCGCTCCCGGTGGCGCGGCTCCATACACATGGCGGTCGTGGATCACCAGATCGAACGGCTTGAGCGCCGGATTCGCTGCATATCCCCGATGCACCGCCTGGCATTCGTAGCAGACGATTACATCCTTCACGATGCGCCAGACGATGTAGTCGAGGATCGTGACGCCGAGGAGTGAGAGGCCGTAGGTCCAGGGGACGAAGATCGAGCCGAGAACGACCAGGGCGATGCCGGTCTTGCGGTTGAAATCCTTCTGAAAGTAGAGCTCCTCGTGTCCGCAGGCTGCGCAACGATCGATGATGGCATCGGCGTTTGGCGCGACCACGTCATTCCCCGCGCCGCAGAAATCACAAGGGCGCGACGCCTCGCCGGCATCGCGCCCGAGGCGCTGTTCGCATTGCGGACAGAGGAAGTGGACGGAAGGCATTTCGAGTGGTCAGCGGCCAGTGGTCAGCAGGATCGCAGCGGGCTTCCTGACCACTGACTACTGGCCACTAATCCACTACTCCTTTTTCGCCCGTTCCAGATACCGGTTCTCGCTCGGATCGACGATGATCTCTTCGCCTTCCGAGACGAACGGCGGCACGAGCACGGTCACGCCGTTCTCGAGCTTGGCGGGCTTGTACGATGCCGAGGCGGTCGCGCCCTTGACCTGCGGCTCGGTCTCGGCGATGCGGACGCGCAGCGTCTTCGGGAGCTCGATGCCGATCGGTTTCTCCTCGAAGAACTGCACCTGCAGCTTCACGCCCGGATTCAGCCAGGCCGCGGAATCGCCGAGGTCGTCCTCGGAGATCTCCACCTGCTCGAAATTCTCGGTGTTCATGAAGTGGTGGGCGTGGCCGTCGGAGTAGAGGTACTCCATCTCGTGCTGGTTGATGTATGCCTGCGTGATCTCGTCCTGCGAGCGGAAGCGGTGCTCGAACTGGTTGCCGGTGCGCATGTTGCGCAGTTTCGCCTGCACCATCGCGCGAAGATTGCCGGGCGTATGGTGATTGAACTCCAGGACTTTGCAGAGATCGCCGTTGAAGACGATGACGATCCCTCTCCGAATGTCGTTGGCCTGCATGAAGTGGTGAATCCTTTCGTCCGCCAAACTCAGGGGGCTGTGAGCGATATTCCTTTGATACGGGTTCGAGGTCTCGCGGTGTCCGAGCGCTGACATGACTCAGCCTCCGTCGCGATGTCGGGCAGCGCGACGTATCCGCATGACAACCGCGAGACCGCGCAACCCCGAGACCGCGGTACCGCGATAAACTCCGGCCCCTATGAAACGAGTCATCGCCATTTCTCTCTGCATCGCGGGTCTTCTGAGCTGCCATCCCGCCGAACAAAAGACCGCCGCGCCCGAGGACATCGCCGTCGGCGTCTACGCCGCGACGAGCGGCTCCGAGGCCGCGTTCGGTCAGGCCACGGTGCAGGGCGAGAAGCTCGCCGCTGAGGAGATCAACAACAACGGCGGCGTCCTCGGCAAGAAAATCCGGCTGGTGATCGAAGACGACCAGGGCAAAGCGGAAGAAGCGGCGTCGGTCGTCACCAAGCTGATCACGCACGACAACGTGCTGGCCATCCTCGGCGAGAACTCGTCGAATCAGTCGCTCGCGGCCGCGCCGATCGCGCAGGCGGCCAAAGTGCCGATGATCTCGCCGTCGTCGACCAATCCGGCGGTGACGAAGAAGGGCGACTACATCTTCCGCGTCTGCTTCACCGATCCGTACCAGGGGAAAGCGCTGGCGATGTTCGTCCGCAACAATCTTCACGCGACGACGGCGGCGATCCTGCGTGACAACAAGAACGACTACTCGGTGGGCTTGGCCGAGGTGATCCGCAAGGAGTTCACCACCCTCGGCGGCAAGATCGTGGCCGAGCAGAGTTACGCCGGCGGCGACAGCGATTTCCGGCCGCAGCTGACGGCGATCAAGGGGACCAATCCGCAGGTGCTGTTCATTCCCGGTTTCTATACCGAGGTCGGGCAGATCGCCATTCAGGCGCGCGACCTCGGCATCACCGTTCCGATGGTGGGCGGCGACGGCTGGGATTCGCCGACGGTGATCCAGATCGGCGGCAAGTCGGTCGACGGCTGCTATTTTTCGGATCACTATTTCGTTGGCGAGCCGCGTCCCGCCGTGCAGCGTTTCGTCGCCGAGATCCACAAGCGCTCCGGCCAGAATCCCGACGCCAACTCCGCCCTCGGCTACGACGCGCTCTACGTGCTCACGAACGCCATCAAACGCGCCGGCTCACTCGACCGCAAAGCGATCCGCGACCAGATCGCCGCCACGAAGGATTACCAGGGCGTCTCCGGCGTCATCTCCATTGGGCCGGACCGCGATCCGATCAAACCGGTGGCGATGATCAAGATCGACGGGGGAACCACGCATTTCGCGGGGTGGATCCAGCCGTAGTACGGCGGCTCCGCCGCGTTGTCGGTTGTCAGTGGTCGCCGAGCTCACCAATGAATGACTTCGAGTCCGCTGACCTCGTCGAACAAACCGTCATTTGTCAGCAGGGGAAGATCATGCTGGAGGCAGAGCGCGGCGATCCAGAGATCATGACCAAACGCTTCGCGTTTTTCGAGAGATTGAGGAACGGTTCGAGTCTTGGCCAGATCGTCCCGGACGCGAATGTAAAACGGGATCGTATCGAGATCGGCGGCGATTACCGCGCAACGCCGCGCCAGCGCCTCGACTTGTGCTGTGTTTTCCGTTGTCTGTCGTGAACGGGACGCGCCCAAGCGTAATTCGGCGAGGACGAAGAGGGGCATGACCAACGCGCGAGTTGCCTTCAGCGGAAACGGGAACGGTCGTGCAGGCCGAAGCGAGTCGATGGCTGCGTTCGCATCGAACGCGAGCCGTTCAAACCGCAATTTCTCTCCCGAACGCCTCGCGAACAGCTTGCGCCAGGTCGCGTCCCGCTTCCTCGCTGACCGTGGGCCAGTCGCCACGTTCGGGTGCGACGCTCTCGTCGAGCGTGACGCGCACTTTCTCATGGTCGCGCACGCCGGTCAGTGGTTCGGTGAGCTTCAGGACCTTCTCTTCGGCGATGTATTCAGCTTCGATCGTTATGCTCATCGTGGATAAGGATAACGCTCTATTGCCGCCGGGCCGGCGGCGGGACAGCCGGCGAGGCCGCCGGCGCTACGCGATCACATCTCGATCTGCGCGCCGAGCTCGATGATCTGATTCGTCGGCAGCGAGAAGTACTGGGCGGCGCTCGAGGAGTTGCGCATCATCGAGGCGAAGAGTTTCTCGCGCCAGAGGGCCATGCCGGGGCGTTTGGTGGGGATCAGGGTCTCGCGTCCGAGGAAGTAGCTGGTGGTCATGGCGTTGAAGGAGCCGATCCGCTTCGAGAGCCGGTCGAGGTGCTCCGGCAGATCGGGGTCTTCCATGAAGCCGAAGCGGAGGACCAGGCGCGAGACACCTTCCCCGAGCTCCCGATACTCGAAACGCTCCTCGTCGGCGAGATGCGGCGCCTCTTCGACGCTCACGCTCAGCAGAATCACGCGCTGGTGGACCACCTTGTTGTGTTTCAGATTGTGCAGCAGCGTCGTCGGAACGCCGTCGGCCTGGCGCGAGAGGAAGATGGCCGTGCCCGGAACGCGCGGGATGCGTCCGCCGGCGAGATCGCGCAGCAGGTCGTCGGTCGAAAGCGTCGTTTCCTTCAGCCGCTCCGCGAGGATCTGCCGGCCGCGGGCCCAGGTGGTCATGGCCGTGAAGATGATCGCGCCGATCGCCAGCGGGAACCAGCCGCCCTCTTCGACTTTGACGATGTTCGCGCCGAAGAAGGCCAGGTCGATGATGAGCACCGGAATGGTCAGGCTGAGCACGGCGATCAGCGACCAGTGCCACCGTTCGCGCTCCACGATTGCCAGCAGGGCGGTGGTGATGCCCATCGTCGCCGTCACCGCCACGCCGTACGCCGCCGCCAGCGCGCTCGATTCCTTGAACGCCAGCACCAGGCCGATCGCGGCAATCATCAACACCCAATTGACGGAGGGGATGTAGATCTGGCCGATCTCGCGCGCCGAGGTGTGGCGGATCTGGATGCGCGGCACGTAGCCCAGCTGCACCGCCTGCCGCGTCAGCGAAAACGCGCCGGAGATGACCGCCTGCGAGGCGATGACCGCGGCCACCGTCGCCAGAACCACCAGCGGGTATTTGGCCCAGTCGGGAGCCATGTGGAAGAAGGGATTCACGGCGGCGGCCTTGTCGCGAAGCAGGAGCGCGCCCTGTCCGAAGTAGTTGAGGAGCAGGGCAGGGAAGACGATGACGAACCAGGCCAGCCGGATCGGCTTCGCGCCGAAGTGGCCCATGTCGGCGTAGAGCGCCTCGCCGCCGGTGACGGCCAGAAAGACCGCGCCGAGGACCAGGAATCCGTGCAGGCGATTGATGATGAAGAAGTGCACCGCGTGCGTCGGCAGAATGGCCAGCAGCACGCGCGGCTCGGTGATGATCCAGCGGATGCCGAGGATGGAGATGACCGCGAACCAGATCATCATCACCGGCCCGAACATCGCGCCCACCTTGGCCGTCCCGACGCGCTGCACCACGAAGAGAATGATCAGGACGATGACGGTGATGATCTCGACATACGGTCCGAAGACCGGCGTGGCCACTTCCAACCCTTCGATGGCGCTGAGGACGGAGATGGCCGGCGTGATCATGCCGTCGCCGTAGAGCAGGGCCGACCCGAACAGGCCGAGCGCGATGAGGATGGCCCGCCGCCCCGACTGCGACTCGCGCGTCCGCGCCAGCGACATCAGCGCCAGGATCCCCCCCTCGCCGCGGTTGTCGGCCCGCATGACGAAGACGAGGTACTTGAGGGAGATGACGATGATCAGCGACCAGCAGATGAGCGAAAGGATGCCGATGATGTTGTCCGGCGTGGGCGCGACGCCATGCTTGAGATGGAAGCACTCGCGCAGGGCGTAGAGAGGACTCGTTCCGATGTCCCCATACACGACGCCGAGCGCGCCGAGCGAGAGAACGAAGAGGTAACGACCGCTGATGGTCTTTTCGGGGGATGCATCCATCGGGCGCGGGAAGTTAACACATCACCGCCGCACGTGACCCAACCCCCTCACGAACAGCCGTGATTTTTCGTACACGGGAGCCGTGACCACTCGGACATCTTTCTTTTCACTCCGAACCCAAAGTGACTCCATCGACGCGCACGGCGCTGCCTGCATGGCCCCGCGGTGATCGCCATCCTTCGGAAACTGGAAAAGAGGAGAAAGCGTCATGGAGATACAGAAACGGGTTCACCATCCACTCATGATCGCGTTGCTCGCCGCGATCATGATCGCCGGCGGCGCATTCGCTGCCACGGCACCGGTCACCGTAACGACCGCGGTTACCGGCGATCCCGCACCGGGAGCGACCGTCAGCGTCAAGGCCACCATCACCATCAACGACGGCTCGTCGTTGCAGAGCGTCAAATGGACGCAGGCCGGCGGCGTGACGGCGACGCTCGCCGATACCACCAGCGGCACGCTCACCGTCGCCCTTCCATCGCGCCGGGTCTTCCGCGAAGAGCTGATGACCGTGCTCGAAGAGCAGCCGCTTACCGACGCCCAGCTGCCGGCCAACGTGCCGAAGAGCGCCGAGTTCGCGGGCGGGCTGCAGAATCGCTTCGTCGTCGCCGGCGTCTCACCGCACGCCCTCGCCGATGCCGCCGCCGTCAAGCTCGACCTCGCGGTCATCACGTCGTCCGGCACCTACCACGCCGCGGCCACGGTGGCCGGCAACGTGCCGTGGGAGAGCTCCACCGGTACCCGCAACGTCCCGATCCTTCTTCCCGTGCTGCTCCAGGCCAAAAAGCAGGCCTCGTACAACTGGTCGCTGAGCGTGCCGGCCGGTTCGTCCGCGACGCTGCTCGATCCGACGACGCGGAACCCCGAGTTCACGCCCGACGTCGCCGGGACGTATCAGCTGACCGTGACCGACCTCGCCACCAACAAGCCGGTGACGATGAATGTCCACGCCGGAACGTGGAAGGGCATCATCACCGGTCAGGACGCCGCCGGACGTCCGGTGGTCGATGCGGCCTGCACGTCGTGTCACGTCAAGAACACGCCGCACTTCGATCTCTTCACGCCGTGGAAGGCCTCCGGGCACGCGGAGATCTTCACGCAGAACGTCAACACGCCGGCCGGCCACTACTCGGCGGCCTGCCTTTCATGCCACACCGTCGGCTACAACGCCAAGGCCAAACAGAACGGCGGCATCGACGAGGCGGCGGACTGGTCCGCCTTCCTGGCCACCGACCTGCTCACGCACGGCACCGCCGCGAACTGGGGCAAGATCCTCAGCGATTTCCCCGCCACGGCGCGGATGGCCAACATCCAGTGCGAGAACTGCCACGGTCCGCAGGACAGCGCGGCCCACATGAAGAAGGACGGCTCGCGCAAGACGCTTTCCTCCGAGGTCTGCGGAAGCTGCCATGGAGAACCGTCGCGGCATGGGCGTTACCAGCAGTGGCAGCTGTCGGGTCACGCCAACTACGAGACCGCCATCGCCGAGGGGACCGATCCGACGTGCGCCAAATGCCATAGCGCGCAGGGATTCGTGGCCTGGCAGAACAACCAGTACAGCACCGCCAACCTCAACGTCACCTGGACCACCGAAGACGTTCATCCGCAGACGTGCGCCACCTGCCACGACCCGCATGACGTCGGCACGACGTCCAGCGACAAGAACACCAACGCCAAGGTGCGCATCACCGGAACGACGCCGCAGCTGCTGGCCGGCTTCAAGGCCACCAACGTCGGCACCGGCGCCATCTGCATGACCTGCCACAACGGCCGGCGCGACCTTCGCGATGACGCTCACTTCACCGTCGCCGACGCCACGCGCGCGCCGCACGAGGGACCGCAGGCCGACATCCTCATGGGCCAGAACATGTACTTCACCAAGGTGGGGACGCGCGGCCTGCACTCGATGATTCAGGACTCCTGCGTCTCCTGCCACATGGAGTCGACCGATCCGCCGTCCGCGCTGTCGCTGCAGAATGCCGACGGCTCCTATGTCGGCACCAACCACTCGTTCTATGCCAGCAACACCATCTGCACGAAGTGCCACAGCAACATCACCAAGGAGACCGTGCAGGCGCCGGTGGAAGCGAAACTGACTGCGCTCAAAGCGCAGCTGGAGACGGCGATCAGGAATGTGATGCAGGCGCAGATCCGCGCCGGCAACACCATCGATCTCAATGGCCTGAAGTCGATCAGGAACGCCTCGGACATCACCGGCGTCGAGTTCATCTCCAGCCATGGCCGCCAGGGCGTCAATGTGACGCTGGCCGGCGGCGTGAAGGTCAGCGATCTCTCGCTGGCAACCGTGAAGGTCGTTCGCCCGGCGGGCACGCCCGTCGAGCTCTATTCGGTCGCCGATCCGGCGATCGGAAAGGCCGGCTGGAACTACTTCATGGTCGAGAGCGACAAGAGCAAAGGCGTCCACAATCCGGCGTTCGTCAATTCCGCGCTCGATGTGGCCACCTTCGCCGTGACGTCGGTCAATGCGGCCGCCACCTCTCCGGTCGCCGGCAACAACACGGCGGCCCTCGGCGGTGGACTCGGCAATGGTGCCGGCGCCGTGTCGTGCAAGAGCGCCTATGTCTACTGGAGTGAGATGGCCGGTCACACGCCCGGCAGCGCCGGAAGCCAGTGGCGCACCGATCTGGTGGCCCGCAATCTCGAAACGTCGACCGCGTCACTGCGGTTCATCCTCCACCAGGCCAGCGGCAATCTCGAAGCCACCGGCACCGTCAACGGCGGCTCGCAGAAAGCCTTCGAGGATCTGACCGCCACGATGGGCGGTACGAGCAACATCGGCGCCCTGGAAATCTGCTCCGATCGCCCGCTTCTCGTGGCCACGCGCATCTTCAACCAGGCCGACGCCGGCACCTACGGCCAGAGCTACGACGGCCGCGTCGCCGACCTCGGATACTCCGCCGGCCAGACCATCAGCCTGATCGGCCTGCGCCAGAAGACCGACGCCTATCGCTCGAATCTCGTCGTCACCAACGGCGGCGTGACCGAGGCGCAGGTGACGATCAACCTGTTCGACGCGTCCGGCAAG